>JAEEGL015167400.1_pt1 | contig 17269 bp, 17 predicted proteins | sample 9134231 | NCBI WGS metagenome assembly JAEEGL01 (sample SAMN16246548, study PRJNA631951) | gut metagenome | biome: gut microbiome; feature: rumen; material: fiber-attached | host: Bos | place: Iran: Karaj | collected 2018-10
AGCTCATTCCGACCTACGGTCGGACAAAAGTGCAAGAAAAATTTGATTATTTTTGGATTTTCCTTGCACTTTTGCAACCACGAACAGGATTCAAGCTGCGCTATGAAGCCTGTTCGCGGTTGATGAGCAGACATTAATAAAATGAAAAAAACGCTTATCAGCAGGAGGACAAAAAAATGACGGATTTTCTTCAGCTCGCGCATGACAGGTATTCGGTACGCGGATTTGACGGGTGCGATATCCCTGAGGAAGACATAAACAAGATCATCGAAGCGGGGATCGCGGCTCCCACGGGCGTTAATTTCCAGCCGATAAAGATATGGGAGTTCAGGAGCCCGGAGATGCGGGAGAAGCTGCTTGCCTGCACGAAGATGAAATTCATTGAGCCGGCGAAGGTGATATTCGCTGTGGGCAGCGACCCGACGAAGGCCTGGAAGCGTCCGTTCGACGAAAAGAACTTCGGGGACGTTGACGCCGCCATCGTCATAACCCACATGATGCTTGAGATACACGAACTCGGCTACGGCTCCACATGGATAGGGCATTTCGACCCCGCCGCCCTTGCGGAGATCGTGCCGGAGACCGCGGATTACAGCATGATAGGTCTGCTTCCCGTAAGCGGCAGGGCAATGGAGCCCTCCGAGCGCCACGCAAAGCGCAAGTCTCCGGAAGAGCTCGTTACCGTGCTGTGAAAATATGAACGAAACAAAAGACGCCCGACAGTTCGCAGCTGCCGGGCGTTTCTGTTATTCGTGCAGGAAGTAGTATTTGTCGTTGTCGATTATTTTCAGCATACATTCCGCAACTGCGGGGTCGAACTGCTTTCCGGCGTTCTTCGCAATCTCGCTGCGGGCGACGTCCTGCGGCAGATACTGGCGGTAGCTGCGGTTTGAAGTCATGGCGTCGTAGCTGTCGGCTACCGCGATTATCCGCACCAGGAAGGGGATATCCTCTCCGATCCTGCCGTCGGGGTAGCCCGAACCGTCCAGCAGCTCGTGATGCCAGCGCGCAGCCTGCGCCAGCTCGGGCATGGACTCGATATTCTTGAGTATGTCATAGCCCATTGTGGTGTGCGAGCGTATCAGTTCGTATTCCTCGTCGGTCAGCTTTGCGGTCTTGTTGATTATCTCCCTCGGTATGCCTATCTTGCCTATGTCGTGGAGAAGCCCCATGTAGTACACCTTTTCCTGCTGCTCCTGCGGCAGTCCGAGATTCTTGGCTATCATTCTCGAATAGATCGCCACACGCTCGGAATGACCGTTCGTGTACTTGTCCTTGGCATCTATGGTGTGGGCAAGGGCGCCCATGACCTCCACGGTCAGGGCCCTCATGCGCTCGCCGGAGTCCTTCAGTTTTGAGATGTGCTCGTCAAGCTCCGACACCAGCTCCGACACGTCCTCCGCCAGTGTTCCCAGCTCGTTGTCGGCGTTTATCATATTCATGTCCGCGATGACGCGGGAGCTTTCCTTCGACTTTATGTATTCGCGGACGCCCTGCTGTATCTTCACGGCGGGTCTCACAGCCGTTCTGGCCAGATATGCTATCAGCATCAGCCCCGCGATCATCATGATACCCAGGACTATCAGTCCCATGAGCGCTAGGTTGTCGGTAAGGTTCTTCCTGAAGCTGCTCCAGTCGTACTCGATGCAAACGACTCTGTCGGCTCTGCCGTACAGGTCTATGGGCGCATAGCCGATGTACATTTCTCTGCCGTCGGCTCCGGGCGCGACTTCATATTCGGTGGAGCCGAATATTCCCGAGCGTATCTTCTTTACAGCCGGGTGAAACTCCGGCGAAATATCGTACTGCCTGTCCGCGGAAATATCATCGCCGGCTTCGCCGGGGAGCACCTCAGCCGGGGCTTCCACTGTCTCTTCGGCAGTATCTTCCGCGGCTTCTTCCGAAGCCTCTTCCTCCTCATCTTCCCTGGTGCCGAGGAAGTAGACATGACCCGGGTACTTGTCGCCTATGTCCATGATGTAGATTCGTTCGTAATCAAACTGACTTATCTCATACTGTATCCAGCTCAGGACAGTGCTGTGCATTGAGTGCGCCGCGTATATCTTCTGTTCCGGTGTGTATCCGGAAAACTTTGTGTATGTGAAACCGTCCAGCTCGTCCAGGGCATTTTCCATTCCGAGAGAATAATAGTCGTCATAAGATGATTCGCTGAATAATTCCGGGTTTTCAGCCCAGATGTCGAACACCTCATTCATTTCGGGGATCAGTATTATCTCTTCCCGTATCCTTTTCAGATCGCGGTCTATCATCTCGTTCTTCGCGCTGAGATACATCGAGGTTCCGCCCGTGTATATTATAAAGCCCAGGGCGGCAGTCATGATAAGAAAGAACGCCGCTATTCTCAATCCGGTCTGTACAAGCAGTCTCTGCTTTTTTTCCATTTCTTCCCTCCAGGCAGCTGTTTATTCATCATTTTATTATAACATACTTCCGTGAATAAATCAATACATATTTTGAACAGATAAGCGTTTCCGTTCCGCGGCATTTTACGGTGTGGGCTTTTTTAAATTTTTTCGAAAAAAGACTTGACAGCTAATCGAAATTAGCTTATAATATAGCTAACGGGAATTAGCCAAAGGAGGATAATATGGATACAAAAAAGAGGATACTCGACGAAGCGCTGACACTGTTTTCCGAAAGGGGCTACGCCAACGTCTTCGTGGCGGATATCGCCGGAGCTGTCGGGATAAAGGCGCCTTCTCTCTACAAGCATTTCAGGAGCAAGCAGGCTATCTTTGACGCGATTCTTGACGAGATGAAGAAAAACTACGACCGGCAGTCTGCCATGCTGGATATGGACGGGAACAGCGCTTCCGCAGACGCGGCGCATTTCTCCGCCGTTTCGGAGGACGATCTGGTGAAAACGGGAATGGGGCTTTTCATGTATTTCCTGCATGACGGCTATGTGCGCAGATTCAGGAAAATGCTCACCGTCGGGCAGTTCGGGGATCCGGAGCTGGCCGCGCTGTTCACAAAGCAGTATGCGGACGACCCGCTGTCTTATCAGTCGGCTATGTTTGCCATGCTCTCGGCGGGCGGCGTACTGAAGGACGCGGACCCCGACGTCATGGCGCTTCAGTTCTACGCGCCGCTGTTCCTTATGCTTACGGTCTGCGACAGGCACCCGGAAAGGGAAAACGAACAGATACGGCTTGCGGAGCGGCATATACGGCAGTTTTCAAGGATTTACGGAAAAAGGGAGGAAACACTATGAAGATCGTACTTATACACGGACAGAACCATAAAGGCAGCTCATACACGATAGGCAGAAAGATCGCGGAAAAGATACCCGGCGGGCCGGAGATAACGGAATTCTTCCTTCCGAAGGCTCTGGAGCATTTCTGCCTGGGCTGCTACAAATGCATAGACGCGGAGGAGAAGTGTCCGTTCTATACGGAGAAGCGGCTCATCATGGAGGAGATCGAGAAGGCTGATATCCTGATATTCACAACGCCTACCTACTGCATGAGGGCTTCCGCGCCCATGAAGTCTTTTATTGACCTTACGTTCACATACTGGATGTCCCACAGGCCGAGGAAGTGTATGTTTGAAAAACGGGCGGCGGTAGTTTCGACGGCGGCAGGCGCTGGAGCGGGTTCCGCGGTGAAGGACATCGCCACGGCGCTGGGGTACTGGGGCATCTCCGCTGTAACGAAGTACGGGACCGGCGTTCAGGCGATGAACTGGGATATGGTATCGGAGAAGAAAAAGGCGAAGATAGAAAAGAAGACCGACAGCATCGCGAAGAAGCTGTCGGCTCCGGGGAAGCCGAAGACAGGCATTAAGACAAAGGCTCTGTTCGGCCTGATGCGTATGATGCAGCTGAAGAATATGGGCTCCGGAGAAGCCGAGAGGGAATACTGGGAGAAGAACGGCTGGCTCGGCAAAGCGCGGCCGTGGAAGCAATAAAAAAGCGGGCTGCCGTACTGCAGGACGCGGTACGACAGCCCGTTTCTTATTTGTGAGATATGTATCCTGCCGGGGGCTAATTACTCCCACTCGATAGTTGCGCAGGGCTTGGGAGTGAGGTCGAAGAGCACGCGGTTTACGTTCTCCACCTCGGAGGTTATGCGCGCGGTGATATGCTGGAGCAGCGCGAACGGTACGTCCTCGACTGTTGCGGTCATGGCGTCCTTGGTATTGACTGCACGGATTATCACGGGGTACGCGAAGGTGCGCTTGCCGTCCTTCACGCCTACGGAGCGGAAGTCCGGAACTGCCGTGAAGTACTGCCATACCTTGCCCTCAAGGCCGTTCTTCGCGAATTCCTCGCGGAGTATCGCGTCGCTCTCGCGGACTGCTTCAAGACGGTCGCGGGTGATAGCGCCGAGGCAGCGCACACCGAGTCCGGGGCCGGGGAAGGGCTGACGATATACCATATTGTCCGGGAGGCCGAGAGCCTTGCCGACAACGCGGACTTCGTCCTTGAAAAGGAGCTTCACGGGCTCGACAAGCTCGAATTTCAGATCTTCGGGGAGACCGCCCACGTTGTGGTGAGCCTTTACGCCGTCGCTTTCGAGAATGTCGGGGTAAATAGTACCCTGTGCGAGGAACTCGATGCCGTCCTGCTTGCGGGCTTCTTCTTCAAATACGCGGATGAATTCGGCGCCTATTATCTTGCGCTTCTTTTCGGGCTCGGCAACTCCCGCCAGCTTATCGAGGAATCTGTCAACGGCGTCCACATACACAAGGTTTGCCTTCATCTGATCGCGGAATACCGCTACGACCTGCTCGGGCTCGCCCTTGCGGAGAAGTCCGTGGTTGACGTGAACGCAGACGAGCTGCTGTCCCACTGCCCTGATGAGCAGCGCTGCGACAACGGAGCTGTCAACGCCGCCGGACAGCGCGAGGAGCACCTTCTTGTCGCCTATCTGTGCGCGGAGAGCTTCGACCTGCTCGTCGATGAACTTCTGCGCGAGAGCTTCTGTGGTGATTCTTTCCATGGTCTCGGGTCTTACGTTTGAACTCATGCTTTTCTCCTGTTCCGGCTCCGGGTAGGGGAGCCTGTAAAATTATGCATTTTCATGTCAAATATTATACCATACGCCGACGCCGCTGTCAATAAAAATTTGCCGGGAGCCGGGGAATATGAAAATGTCCCCGGACATTAAGAGCCCGGGGACATCGGCGAACGCGCCCTGTTACTTGGCGGAGTTCTGATAGCTTTCGATCATCTTCTTCATAATGATTCCTGAACGCGGCATGGCACCGGCATACTCCCGTTCCTCGGTCATACCGAGCTTCAGCCGCACTTCTATGCGCATTGTGCTGCCTTCTTCCGGAAATACGGTTATCGTATCTATCAGCATATCCGACAGATCATTGACGGTCTGGCGGTCGAGCTCACCGTTATTGGTTTTCAGCTCGCGGTCGAAGGCTTTCCGGATATTGCGGACATTCTTCACGGTATCGGTCTTGCTCGCGGTATCCTTGCGCATATCCGAAAGCTGCGTTTTCAGGCGGATAAGCTCCGTATTCAGCCTGTCGTTGCGCGACCTGAACTCCGATTTGGTTATCGCGTCCTCGGTGTACAGGTCGAGCAGCTTGTCCTTCTTCGCCTCAAGAGCCTCTATCTCTTTCAGCAGATCGTCCGTCACGCGGTCAACGGTCCTGTCGGCGTCCTCGTTCTCATACAGCGCTATAAACTGTTCGATATAGGTATCTATATTCTCTGACAGGTCGATGAACATATCCGAGAGTATCTTGTACAGCTCCGTTTCGTATATAGCAACCGTCGGGCAATCGGCAGATTTTCCCTTCTTTTTTTCGCGGCATATCCATTCGTAGATAGGAGCGTCTCTGTGCAGCTCCTTGCTGTATGAAGTCCTCCAGAACGGCACATTGTGAACTCCGCAGATGATCTTACCGGAAAGGGGAGAGGTCTTCTTCGCGGAACGATCAGTCGCCTTGACCTTCATGCTGCGCTCGGCAAATATCTCGTTTGCCTTGTCCCACATCTCCTCGGACACTATCGCTGGGACAATCTCGCCGGTCTCGTCCTTGAACATCACCCACTCCTCCGGCGGCAGGAATTTCTGCTGCTTGGTGCGGTAGTCGGTGATCTTGACCTTGTTGCCGCAGTAGTAACCCTTGTACTTCGGGTTCTGTATGATGCCGCCGATAGTATTGTGGTGTATCAGCTTGCCCGCTCTGCTGCGGTAGCCCTTGTCCCACAGTATCTTTTCGAGATCGCGCAGACCGTAGTTTCCCGTCGCGTAGGTCTCGAATATCAGCTTCACCATTTCCGCTTCCTTCTCATTGATGACCAGCTTGCTGTTGTCCTTGTCATAGCCGAAAATGCGGGAATTGCCGATCACATGACCGTTTTCTATCGCTTTTCTGTGTCCGAACTTCACCCTCTCCGAGAGCTTGCGTACCTCGTCCTGCGCTATACTCGACATTATCGTAAGGCGCAGCTCGCTGTCCGGCTCTATCGTGCAGATGTTGTCCGTGAGAAATAATACACCCACTCCGTGTTTCAACAGGTCGCGGGTGTATGTCAGACTGTCTATGGTGTTGCGCGCAAAACGGCTGACTTCCTTCGTCAATATCAGATCGAACCTGCCGTCGAATGCGTCATGTATCATGCGCTGGAACTGTACGCGGTTCTCAGCGTTCTCGCCGCGTATACGGTCGGCATAGCCTTCGACATACTGCCAGTTCTTGTTACGGCTTATCATCTCGCGGAAGTGGCTTTCCTGGTTCTCGATAGACATGGTCTGCTCGTCGCGGGTCGTCGAGACGCGAGCGTAGTAGGTCACGCGGAGGTTGAAGTCTTCTATCTGTTTGCGCTCGGTGCGCATACGGTTGATTATTTCGTAGATGTCCATAAAAAGCCTCTCCTTGGTATGTGGTTTTGATTATTATACCATACCGAGCAGAAATTGTCAAGGGAGTACAGCACTTTATACCGACAAAAGGTGAAAGAAAAACTCACCCGAAATTCTGGGTGAGCCTGCTTACAGAATATCTTTTATTTTTATTACCTTGCATTTTTATTTACTGTGATGTATAATAAAGATGATATAATTCGACATCCGACATAAAAACGTCGTCATATCCTGATTTGCTGTGATAAAATGTGCTCACAAGTTCGATATCAAGGAGTTGTGAAAAGAGGTGGTCGCATGACCTATGTTATGTCCGATATCCACGGAATGTACGAAAAATACATGAAAATGCTTGCGCTTATCGAATTGTCGGACAAGGACACGCTGTACATTATCGGAGATGTGCTCGACCGCGGCAGTCAGCCGATACGGATATTGCAGGATATGATGCAGCGCCCGAATGTTATCCCAATCATCGGAAATCATGAGCTTATGGCGCTGAATGTGCTTGAAAAGTGCATTGATTCAGTTACAGCGGACGGACTTGCAAGTTATGACGATAATGAATTGAACGAAGCATATCTTCTGTGGCAGCTTAACGGCTGCAGGACAACAATGGAGAATATAGGCAGACTTAGTATTGCCGAACGCAGAAAGATACTTGAGTTTCTGAGATCATTCGCGCTTTATAAGAACGTGAATGTCAATGAGAAGAAGTTCATACTTGTTCACGCGGGATTTGAGAATTTTGACAAAGATCGTCCTCTCGACAGCTACACTGCCGATGAGCTTATATGGTGCAGACATGACCCGGGCGAGCGATACTTTGACGATGAGAATATCTATGTAGTTGCAGGTCATACGCCGACTGTAAAACTTACCGGAAAGCCATATGTGCTGCACAGAAGCGGCAACATCTTCATCGACTGCGGAGCGTGCATGAAAGGCGGAAAGCTCGCTTGCGTGCGGCTTGATGACTTTATGGAATATTATGCATAGGGGGGACTGTAATGTCAGACGCAACATTCAAGATATTTCGCGGCTCGCATCAGATAGGCGGCTGTTCGTCGGAATTCAGGCTCGGAGAACACAGGATAATTATTGACTTCGGCGCAAATCTTCCGGGAACGGAGAATGTGCAGATCGACGATAATGCACTTGTTGAAACTGTTTTCAGGAATGACAATGATATCATAGCTACAGACGCTGTACTGTTCACACATTATCACGGTGATCATGTCGGGCTGAAATGTTTTGTACCTAAGAGCATTCCGATATACATAGGTGGGACTGCAAAAGAGATAATGAAGATCATCGCCAGCCGTGTCGATTTCCGTAACGAAAAAACAGGCGCGGCTGAACTGCCGAAAATGCCGGTGATCGAGCGTATGATTCCCTACCCGACAGGTGGCACAGAATTGAATTTCAGCGGCATCTCCGTTACGCCCCTTTATATTGACCATTCCGCGCTTGACTCGTATATGTTCGTTATTGAGATGGACGGCAAGCGCATACTTTACACCGGAGATTTCCGTGAACACGGCATTAATGGCGACGTATTTGAACGGCTTGTGGAAACGTATGTCGGCAAGGTCGATATTCTGATTACAGAGGGAACAATGCTCTCGCGGACAAAGGAGACTGCCGCCAATATCGTTAAGACAGAGGAAGATCTCGGATGTGAAGCCACAAAGGTGTTTGCCGCACACCATGAGAATGTTGTTCTCGTGTCGTCAACCAATCTTGACAGCATTATGGAGTTCTACCACGCTGTTCCCGACGGTATGGCTTTTCTGTGTGATGCATATCAGGCTGAGATCATGCAGGCGGCTATAAAAGCCGTAAACAAGGGAAAATATCGCTATGGCAAGAATATTTACGTTCTCTGTCCCGACAACAAAAAGGCGTATATGCACGATCTGAATGACAGGCATTTCATCATGGCGGACAAGACGAAATACGATGAAAAAGGCTTTATAATGCTCGCTCGTCCTAACAAGCCTATGTTCAGAAAACTGCTCGCAGGACTGCACGACCCGCATATCATTTATTCAATGTGGAGCGGGTATCTCAAAGGCGGCAAATGCGAAGATAAGAACATTGTCGATTTTCTGTCGGGGCATGACGACAAAGAGCACCTCACGCCGCTCCACACAAGCGGTCACGCGTACGTCGAAACGATAGCGAGGCTGATAGAAAAAACGCAGCCGGAAGTCATTATCCCGATGCACACCGAAAGTGCGGACGAGTTCGCGGAGGTGCCGGAGTTTGCGGCATATAAGGACAGGGTAAATGGTCTCCGGGACGGAGAGACCTATAAGATCGGATAAAGGGAGGAAATAAATGTATGTCATTTATCAGAAGTTTTAATAAGTCCGAGTTGCTTTTGGACGAGAATACCGCTGTGGGAGAGTTCTTTCGCGACTTTGTGCGACCGGCTGTAAAGAATGGCACTCTGTTCATGGGCATAAGAGTTAACAGGCTGGACTTTTATTCGGGCGGCAACCGGTTCCTGGTTTTTGAAGGCAAAAGTTTCAAGTATGTTCCGAGAATTTACGACAAGGATGGCTCTAAGAATCTGAAATCTATAAATTTTGATGCTTTTGAAAAAGATTTTTACAAGCTTGCCGAACAATGTAAGAACTACAGCTCCTCGAACAGCAATGCCGAACAGTATGAAAGAAAAATAATACAGAACTACTTTCCGCATTATGACAGGAGCGAAAACATCATTGTGCTTGACCGCGAAATAAGAATAAATGACAGCAGCGACATAAAGGTCGACTGGCTGCTGTATAATACAGTAAAGGGACAGTTAAAATTCGTCGAGGTCAAGACAGATGATAACGCTTCTCTTCACCGCAGGGAAAAAGGCAGATTCAAGGTCGAAAACCAACTCGACAGCTACTCGGTCCAATATGGCAATAACGAGGAATTGATAATAGAACAGTATAAAATATATGTCGGGATTTTAAACGCACTTTTAGGAACATCTGTTCCCGAACCTGAAACATTCCTTGACACAAATGCGGGACTTGCTATATTTAAAAAGACCGGTTCGAGAATTGATTGCGAACTTTTAGAAAAAACCAAAGCGTTTTACGGAGATGAAAATAACACACTCGGATCAATATGGGATCATTTTAAGAAATAACAATTCCCCGCAGACATTTTTGCCTGCGGGGTTCGGTTATCTGTTATTCTCGTTCTTTCCCCATATTATCTCATTTACTCTGTTGTAAAGCTTTCCGCCGAGGTACAGGATAACAAGTGCGGTGATCGGTGAGAGTATCTGCGCCGCGAAGAACAGCAGCTTTGTGGAGAAGTCGAAGCCGTATGCTTTCGATTTTTTGCTGACAAAGACGATGATCGCTATGAGAATGATGAACGCTATGCCGTAAGCCGCCGAATGATCCTCCGCCGTGTAGTCCTCGAACCCGACCGACGCGAATATCTCCGCGCCCGTGAGAACGTAAGAGATGCAGCGTGTGCCGTGCACCCTCCGGAAGTTTATCTCGAACAGCGCCGGATACCAGACCACCAGTTTTATTGCCAGCACGATGCCTACCACCGCGCCAAGTCCGAGTAAAAGCTGTAATGCCATCATAACGGTCACCTCCGTGTTTCTTATTGTGACCTTATTATAGCATATAAAGGATAACGCTCGCGACGTTATGCTGTCGTATTTGCAATTATCGCATCAGCTTCTTCATCTGTAATTTCGTCCTTACTATCAAGTCTGTATGTACTGCCGAAAATGTCGCTCCCGGGCGTAAGTATTTTCGGATCAACGGACAGGCTGAGCTTGGCGCACTCCGCGAACGCATAATCGCCGATCTTGCTGACAGTTTCCGGAATGTTTATCTGTGTCAGGTTCCTGCACCCGAAGAACGCTTCCTCGCCTATAAATTCCACGTTATTGCCTATGTGTACACTTTCGAGTGAAATGCAGTCACGGAAAGCGCCGTGTGGGATATATGTGATGCTCTCCGGGAGCTTTATTGAATGTAAATTTATACAGCATGCGAAAGTTCCGTCCATGATGGTTTCGGTACCTTCGGGCAGCAATATCTCTTCAAGGCCGGTGCAGCCGTAAAACGCCTTGAACATTATGTAATATCCGCCTTTATCCGGCAGCATCACATTTTTCAGACCGGTGCAGCCCGCGAAAGTCTCGGGTTGTATCAGGCACTCCGGACTTTTGCGCAGGTCGATCTCTTTCAGTGCCGGGCAGTCCTTGAACGCTTCCTCGCGGATATAATGAGTTCCCAGAAATTCAATGTCTTTCAGGCTCCTGCAATTCTTAAACATACCTGCGGGGATACTATCGTACACAACCGCTCTTTTCAGCCTGCGGTTGCCCTCATAAACACGCTTGCCCCATTTTATACCATTAACACGTTCATTCAGATCGGCACAAAGAGCGCCGCATAACTTGAACGCCTGATCTCCGACCTCCCGGACGCTGTCAAGCAGATATGAGTTTTCGGGGGCAAAGTTCTCGCAGAAAAAGAACGCATTCTCGCCGATTATATCAACTGTCCCCATTAAGCTGAAATCCCGGAGACTGTGGCAGAACGAAAAAGCGCTGCTGCCGATAGTTTCCACGCTTCCGTTTATCTGAACGGATCCGAGATTTACACAGTTTGAAAATGCCATTTTGTCAATGCTTGTGAAACGCCCGTTCAGCGTCAGCTTTCGTATGGTCCTGCACGCCGCGAATGATTCGCGCCCGATGATATCAACATCTTCGGAAGAAATAACAACTTCTTCGGCGCTGCCTTTATATTTTTTCAGCGTGCGGTCTTTGATCATAAAATCGTTATTCATATCAGCACCCCATTTCTCAGTATTCCTCCGGCATCAGGCCGTTCGTGATGATAAATTCCCTGAGATCGCGGCGGTATCCGATGATATATCCCGCCTCGCACAGCGCTTTGAAATCCCTCTGGCGCGTGCGCTCGTTGCTGTCCGGAAAGCGCTTGTAATACTCGTCCTTTGCCCTGAAAAAGTCCATGGGTTCCGGAGCTGTCGGCTTTTCGCCGTAGTAGTCGATATATCCCTCGGGGTCGGCTTTATAGTCTTCCATATCTTCCTTGTACCCGAAAAGATCGTCCTCATAACGGCTCAGCTCGTTCTCGTCCGTCGGCTCAAACTCTCTGACAATAATACCAAGCCTGCGAAGCCGTGTCAGATGTTCGAGCCTGCGCGTCGGGATTCCTGAAAGGATATCTGTATATTCCTCGTTGATAATATAGTTTTTCTCTTTCTTATCGTACCTGACATCGGTGATAAGCCCGCTGTCCCGAAGGTCTTTTAGGTCACGCTGTATCATGCGGATATTCGGGTACCCGAACACCTGCATAAGCTCTTCCGGACAGTGATATTCTGTATGGATAAGGTAGTAATACAGCTTTATCTGCCTTGTCATTTTCGTCATTATATTTCCCTCCGTTCTTTAGCTTTGACTGCATTATAGCATACTTCTTATTCTCAAAGCGACAATTTGCTGTCGCGTAATATTTCAATTTTTATTATAACAGCTTCCGACATATCTGTCAAGTCATACGACAGCAAAATGTCGTTCTGACTTATGTGATATGCTATAATAGGCACATAACGAAACGGAAATAGTGCAAAGGAGAAAGAAATATGGCTGATATTATTAATGTACTGAACTTTCTGACAGATTTTTGCGTTATTTGCTATGATTCGCATTATGACAGCGACAATCCGCACTGGGGGTATGATTATACCAGCGGACATTTCGCAAGATTCAACGAAGAACAGGAAGACTACGATCTTATGTCACTTGAGGACTCTATCGCGGATTGTGATGACAAATACGGAAGGAAACCTTATGAGTATTACTGGAATATGAGAAAAGCTGTCCGGTATCGGCTGGCTCCTTATATCGGGTATCTCAGATTAGGTCACTTCGATGAAGGGTATCTTATGAAGGTTATCCTCGGCGAAGATTTCGCTGAACTGTTATTCACTTTAGGCGAAGGATACGGATATGATTACGCCGTGAAACCGCTTGATGCGATACATAGAAGCGCACACAAAAACGGATTCCGGTTAGGGCTTTCGGAAGATGCGATCTATGTTTACGAAAATGAATAATACATCGCCCGCCGGTATTAATATCCGGCGGGGTGATAATGTATGTATTAGTGGCGCGAAGCATCTATCTTATCATATCGGAGAAGATCAGAACGGGAAAAGGCGATGAAACAGCTGTCAGACTGATTGAAGACGCTGTGAGGTGGTGTGGAACCGACCTCTGCCAACATCTGTCATATAATAGAGGTTAAAAGAAAATAAGAACACCTGTTCATTAAAAATCAGGTGTTCTTTTTGTCCTCAAAAAACAAGGCGGTCATATCTCCAGCAGATTTTTGAACACTTTGGTGATAGACGATTCACCATTGTGATTCCATGCGAACTGTACATCACTGCCCGCCTGTGGCTTTTCTGTCACGTTATCGGCGAGCTTTGCGGGAATGAGCAGTTCCCAGTAACGAACCATATATGTATCGCCCTCTATCAATTCCACAACGCCGAGGTGCTGCTCAAATATCTGCATGAATCCGTCCTGTACTTTTACCTTACGATAGAGCGGGAATTCCTTGCTTATTTCTTCAAGTGCCTTTTCGTCCTCAAGCTTGGCAAAATCAGAGCTTTCAATCAACTTCCCCTTGAACGACCTCGCTTCCTCGGTAAGCGGCAGGAACATAAGTGCATCGAAAGAGTTGCCGCACGCGTCGGTAATTCCGTATTTCGCGCCGCGTTCAAAGCCGAATCTCGGGTAATAATACGGCTCGCCCATAAGCGCTATACCGGATATACCCGCTTCTTTGGCGAGCTTTATCGTTTCTCTCATAAGCGCTCCGCCTATATCGTTGCCTTCAAGCGTAGGTTCCACCGCAAGCGGTCCGAATGTCGCAATATCGTGCTTTGTTTCGCCGTCCACAATCCACGCCTTGGTGTAATACACGGCTCCGACTATCTTTCCGTCGTGCTCGGCTATGCGGCTTATCTCCGGAATGTAGTCTGCGGAATCTCTTATGATGCGGATAAGCAAACGCTCGGTGCAGCCCGGCCAGTATTTGTTCCAAAAGCTTCTGACTGTCATAAGCTCTGCGTTTTTGTAGTCTGCGGGTATTTCCGCTCTTATGATAAGGTCGTTCAACATAATTACTCTCCCGTGTGTTCTGATGTATTGATTATATCACAGAATTTATTATGCGTCAACCTGTAAGAGTATTTTTGACAGGAAGCCTATCAAAAAGCGGGCTATCAGTTCTTTGCCGTTTCAGAATTAACAAATCATTAAAACTGACTCTTGTGTCCCGAAATATGACGCTTGAAAACCCAATAAAAAATCATTGTCAGAACAACTGTTCCAAATCAGGGACAGTTGTTCTTTTAACTATTGAAAGTCAATCAGGAATATGATATAATGATGAAAATGTTCGTTGGAGGCAGGCTATGTCAAATAAAGAAATATACGACGGCGAGATAAGTGTTGAGGGCTTGAGAAAATTCTTTCAGGAAAAGAACGATTTTACAAATATGCCGACTTGGAATGTCGGGGAGCTTGATGAAGATCAGGCAGAATTTCGCGAATGGATCCTCGGATATATGAATAAAAGCTGGGATGCAACTGCAAAAAATAAGGGAATGAAATATCAATCGTGGAATTATTCCGGCGATGCTCCGACCGAGTTGCTGAAACGGCGTATCGGAGATATAGTTGCCGAGAACATGTTCAAAATGGCTTGTGAGGACAATAGGATTGAGAAAGTGTTGGAGACCTTCTATCCTGTGGCGTTGGAGTCGGGACTGAGCGCTGATGAAATTCTCGGAAATGTTATGTCTCTGCTTATGGAAACGATGAATTACGGCGAGATTGCAAAGGCACAGCGTCAGTATTCCTGCGATGAGGATTTCAGCAACACGAAAAGGCAAAACTATGCAAAACAGGATCACGACAAGCGTTATAATCATACACAGGCAAAGGAGCTCACCAAGGCCCCGTTTGACGAAATACCGGAATCAACAATGGCATCTCCCGAAATGCTTGAAAAAGTGCTGTATGATATTGCAATCGAACAGGTATGCAATGGTCTCGACGAAAAAGAGGGCACTGTCGTAAAAATGCTTTGGGAGAACGCCACTCAGGAAGAAATCGCAGAAAAGCTCGGCATGACGCAGGGCGCAGTCTCTAAGATGATAGCAAGATTTCGTGAAAAGCTGGCTCCCACTCTTAAATGAAACCTTTACCGTCAAGCAGCAACAGCTCGTTGTGAAATTGCATATAAAAATCTTTTCCGAATATACAAAATAAACAAACATTAAAATTTTTATAATTTTCAGGAATATTTATTCTCTGCAAATATCTGTTATATTATAGAGGGCGAAAAAAGATACAGAGGTCACGGTTGTATTTTTATCCGCACTCGATGATCGAAATGAGAACATGAGCACCTGCTTACGGTCAGGCACCGTATAGGAGGTGTTCTTTTTATTCTCAAAAGCAAGGCGGTCGTGTTTCACGCCTGCCTCAAATCAAGAAAGGAGCAATTTTTATTACCAAAAACAACGAATTAAAAATGTACAGCTGCGCCTACATAATGGACACACAGCTGAAACCGAACACGTACATTGTCGAGCATCTGCTCTACCCCGGACTGTATGTCCTTGCGGGAGCGTCGAAGATCGGCAAGTCGTGGCTGGCACTCGACCTGTGCTTGTCGGTCGCAGAGGGCGAGCAGTTTCTGAAACACGAAACACACAAGAGCCAAGTGTTGTATCTCGCGCTCGAAGACAGCCTGATCCGTTTGCAGGATCGCTTGTATGAGTTCACAGACGAACCTGCCGAGGGATTGCATTTTTCAACGCTTGCGAACTCTATCGGCGGAGGTCTGAAACAGCAGCTCGACGATGCAAAGAAGAAACTTTCAGATTTGCGGCTGATAGTCATTGATACGCTGCAGAAGGTCAGGCGAACATTCGATGTGAAGTACGGCAGCGACTACTCCGAACTCAGTGCATTGAAGTCTGTTGCAGACAGGCTCGGGCTTGCGATACTTCTTATTCACCACACTCGCAAGGAGCGTGACAGTGATCCGTTCAATATGATCTCCGGTACAACGGGCATCATCGGTTGTGCAGACGGAAGTTTTGTTCTCGTCCGCGAAAGCAGAAGTGACAAAATCGGAAAGCTCTACTGCACAGGTCGTGACATCGAGAGCGCGGAGCTGTCACTTCGATTCGAGGGACATCGCTGGATAGTCACCGATGAAGTCGAGCCTCACAAGCGCGATACTTTTTCTTTCGCAGTTCATGATTTGATGAACGAACAAGGTTCGTTCCGAGGTACAGCTACGCAGTTAAATGAACTGCTCCGAAATCGTTTCGGAAAAGAATACGCTCCGAGTTGGTTGACACGGAATCTCATTCAGCACACCGATGAACTGTTGAGCTACGGAGTTTCATTTCGCCTCGTCAGGGTACATGGCTACCGCGAGATCGAGTTGAAATACGACCGACAGGGTGACAGCAAGGACGGTGTTCTGCTCCTCGTCGAAATTGTTGAAGATGCTGTCACCCAAAGTCTTGAAAACCTTTTAACAGAGCCAATCGCACTGGGTGACAGCAAATTCGAGCCATTTCCGCCGATTTGCGGGGCGGGTAGAGTAACGATACCACCGAGGGGGGATTCGCGCGAATTTGAGCCGTTTCTGAGCCCGTGTGAGCAGATAAAGGTCAAAGCAAAGTCTCGGCTACAAAGCAGGACTGAGTTCCAGCTATACAGAGCTTCGGCATTATGCACAGGGCGGTCAGGAAAACAGGCAAATTCGTAGGTATGAAAATGATGCAGGAAAAAGGGCGGTCGCCTTTTCGGCGCCACGCCCGTTCACTTCGTCGGGCAAAGCCCGCCGTTGAGCAGTTTGTATAAAATGAAAAAGGGGTCAAAATACCGCATCAGCTGAAAATCAGGGGTCAAAGTCTAGTGCAAAAGCCAACAAATCCCACCGTTGAACCATTCAAGGTGGGGTCAAAAATCCGAAATTAATGATTATGGATCTGAAAACGAACAATACTATATATAGAAGGAGAGTGATGTTATGACATTGAACGCCGAACAGGAAAAAATGGTCGGTAAGGCTTTTATGACTGCAATGGCAAAAAAATTATACAGAGAAGGACAGATAGATACGGTAGTTTACAACCGGCTGGTGCAGAAAATAGAGAAATTGCAGGAGATAAGTAAGAATAAATAAAACAAAAAACACGGCATACCCGCTCCGGATATGCCGTGTTATTCTGTTTATCCGAGCAGACTGAGTATGCCGTTGGTCTGCTGATTTGCCTGCGCGAGCATGGACTGTGAAGCCTGCTGGAGAATG
>JAEEGL017136604.1_pt1 | contig 17269 bp, 10 predicted proteins | sample 9134231 | NCBI WGS metagenome assembly JAEEGL01 (sample SAMN16246548, study PRJNA631951) | gut metagenome | biome: gut microbiome; feature: rumen; material: fiber-attached | host: Bos | place: Iran: Karaj | collected 2018-10
ACGGAACTCGTTCTGCATCAGGAACTGCTTGAACTCGTCTCTGGAGTAGATGATGATCTTCTTCGGATCGTAGTTGTTTAATACGTAGCGGCAGAATGCCTTTCCAAAGGAACCGGTTCCGCCGGTGACCAGAATGGATTTTTCGTTTAACATTAATATCGTCTCCTATCTCTTTCGATCTGTAGATTTCATTTTTTGATCTCGTCCCGTGACCGGATCACTCTTCCTCCGCGTCGTCGGTATCCTCGCCGCCGCGCTTCGGTCCCAGATTGATGGTGATCTTGATCTCATGCTCTTTCCGGGGCTTCTTCATGGCGCCGGTGCCGCCCTCTACCACGCCCTTCTGCTCGATGACAGAGATGATGGTACCCATGAGACAGACGATGTCCAGGATGGGACCCATGTGGCGGGCATAGAAGCCGTCGTATTTTGCCTTCAGAGGGATCTCCAGCTCGTCACGGCCGTTGATCTGTGCCCAGCCGGTGAGGCCGGGAAGGATGTCGTTGGCGCCGTATTTTTCCCGCTCCTCCACCAGATCATACTGGTTCCAGAGTGCAGGTCTGGGGCCCACGAAAGCCATGTCGCCCTTCAGGATGTTGATGAGCTGGGGCAGCTCGTCCAGGCTGGTCCTGCGCAGGAAAGCTCCCACCTTCGTGATGTATTTCTCCGGATCCTCCAGCTGATGGGTAGGTACGTCACTGGGCGTATCCGTCCGCATGGTGCGGAACTTCAGGATCTGAAAATAGCTGCCGTAGATGCCCACCCGCTTCTGCTTGAAAAAGACGGGCCCGGGGCTGCTGACCGCCACCGCGATGCACAGGCCCGCAAAAACAGGGCTCAGGAGCAGCAGCATCACGCCTGCCGTCACGCGGTCTATCACGCTTTTGATCGGAATATAGACTGATTTTTTCATCCGGATTCCTCCGCAAAATCGCATAATCGTCTTATTTTCTCACGAATAGGATGCTTTGTCAAAATTCTGAATTTTTCTTAATAAAATTTTTGTTGACAAGTCGGAATCGGTTTGATAATATATCCGTTGTGACTGCGGCAGAGATGCGACAGCGGTTACTAAGCTGATGTGGCTCAGTCGGTAGAGCGTCGCCTTGGTAAGGCGGAGGTCACGGGTCCGATTCCCGTCATCAGCTTTGATCCCGAAACTCTGATGTGATGAGTACAGAGTTTCGGGATTTTTTGTTTGTATTTTGGATATAATAAAAGTCGTTTCTATGCAGTTGGGGAATATTTTGAAATTTACTTAAAATGCCCTATAATATATATATTCCGACAGAAAGGAGAAGAAGTTCATGTTAAGCACAAACGAGATTCGCGATAGCGTCAGCAAAGCAGTCATTGGTTATCCCGTAAAAAGCATAAAAATGTTTGGATCATACGCCGAAGGAAATCAGACAGAAAACAGTGATGTTGATCTGCTTGTTGAATTTTTTATGCCGCATGTTTCTCTCTTTACCATATCGGGACTCCAAATAAAACTTGAAGAATTGCTCGGAAAAGATGTTGATCTGATTCATGCGCCTATTCCCGAAGGCTCTTTGTTAGATATCAGAAAGACGGTAGACATATATGAAGCATAGAGACTATACCATTAGAGAGCAATTACAACATATTATTGATACCGAAACAGATGAATTCGTTTAGGAAAGATAAAAAACTTATGGCGGAGCCTGCAGGGAAGGGTCGCTGGATCCCGTGGGAAAGGGTGCTCACGGCAGCATTGCTCGCCCTGATCCCTTGGATCTCGGTACTCATCTCCCTGGCTGCGGATCATCGCGGATTGCAGGATGTGAGCCTGGTGGCGTCCGAGTGGAACGATGAGCTCTTCTATTACAAAATGACGGAGGCCGTCGTTAAATGCGGCATTCCCCGGGGATTTTTCGGTTTCAACGAAAGCACGGCGCAGTACCTGTCCTTTGCTTCCTGGAGCCCCGTGATCCTGCTCCCCTGGATCCTCTGGGGAAAAATCTTCGGTTGGGGACTCCTGAGCCCCATCCTTTGCAACCTGATGTTCCTTTCCATCGCACTTTTCGTTTTCGGGTGGATGGTGCGGCCCCGTTGGGTACAGACCCTGCTCTTCGGGATTCTGTACTGCAGCTTCGGCTTTTTCTCCCGCTTTACTCTCTCCTCCATGCCGGAGATGAATCTCATTGCGCTGCTGGTCCTCTACATGGCATTTGTGACGGTGGGAGCCGGGAGTGAAGGGAAGGACAGACATGCAGTGGGAGCCGTGATCACAGCCGTGCTCCTGACCTGGATGCGTCCCTACTACCTGCTACTTTTGATCTATCCCCTTTACCTGATCCTGCGCAAGAAGCGCAGCGCATGCAGGATTGTGATTTCCGCCGTGGCAGTTCTGGGTACCGTGATCGTGTACGCCCTCATCGGAAAATACCTTAGTGCCCCCTATCTGGAGGATCTGTATTACACCGACTGGATCAAAGGGTTCTCAGGAGGCCTCGGCGCAGGCATTGCGGGGACTTATCATCAGCTGCGGAATGCCTTAAGCCAGGTGCTGGCACTGTGCAGGACGGCCCTTGCAGGAGGCGGCGGCTACGGCAGACAGTATTTCTGCTTCCTGGTGGTGCTGTTCATCGAAACTGTGGGCTGCATCTGCTCCCTTGTGATCTGCATTTCCGCCCGGAAAAAAAGACAGGCTACCGCCACTTCCGGGGACAGCACAGTGCAAGATAAGGATGCAGGCGGACAGACCACTGTGCAGGCGGATCGAAACGGATTTCGCCTGGGATTGCAGCTCCAAATCCTGCTCCTGAATGCAGGATTTTTCGGTGCAGACCTGTTGATGTATCGCATTCCTCAGGGTGGGCGACATACCCTGGCGCTCATCGCTGTGGCGCTGCTGAGCTTCCTTTCCGTAGATGCGGGGGGCTGCACTGATACGTCCCGCGGAACGAACGACCCTCAAAGCAGTGAGAAGGCACCCGGAACGGACAAGGTACAGGACAGCAAAGCACTCCCTGCAAAACTCCGAAAGTATCTCCCCTCCTCAGTCGTTACCCTGATCCTCATCGCCACCTTCCTTCCCATGACCGTGATTCATGCGAAGGAAGCAGACCCCTACCTTTTTGCGGTCCCCTATGCAAAACCGAGCACAGGCCGGGGACCGAGCACCGCACCTGCCGAGGGGATCATTCACAACTATCTGGTGCACTTCACGGAATATGCGGATCTGGAGGAACTCCTTTCGGAGCTTCCGCCGGTGGACAAAAAACCGCTCTCCTTTGACAATACGGTGATCTGGATGATTTCCGATCACACCGGAAATGACCTTACCATCCAGCGCTGGCAGCTGTACTACGCACTGCCTGCGGGCTACGGTATCAACCTCTGCACTGCCGATTACGTGGCGGAGCATTTTGCGGAGCTGCAGAGCGGCTACATCGGCGTGATCCCGGGATCCGATACCGAGATGCGCTGCAGAGAGGCCGGGTACGAATCCATCGCCACAGTGGCGGATCTGGTGATCTACAAATTGCATTAAAAAATTTCAACAGACAAAAAACAACGGCCGAAGCATTTTTGCTTCGGCCGTTTTGCGTCTAACAGTCTATCAAACAGAACTTTGCCGGGTTCCTACCCTACAAAACAGCACGCCAGCGCATACCCCACAAAGGCGACAATTGGCAGGACAAAGATGATGGCATAGCCTGCGGTAAGGGCGCCGCTCTCCTCTCTGCGACGGACAGGACCACCCTTGGTCTCATGCCAAATGTAGATTGCAAGCACGGCTGCAATCCCCAGTCCCACGGAGGCCAGAATGTCCGCGATGGGCATTCCGGGGAAAAGGCGAGAAAGCATATTTGCGGGAAGCAGCGGGCTGTTTTCTGCGATTGAGTGCGGCAGCACGCCGCCCAGGAGCCCGTAATTAACCATAGTTACGTCATAGTACCCTGCCCAGCCCACGGTGGAGATCAGCATGTAGATGCCCGCAAAGGCGGTCTGCAGGATGCTCCAGAGCAGCAGGTCGCTCACGTAGGGCAGGAGCAGCACCAGGAAGGGTGCCAGGTGCAGGATCCAGTTGGGATGCCACTGCACGAAGGCGAAAAATCCCAGCCACACATAGCAGGGGAAGGCAAAATACCGGGCCGCATGCTTTCCGTTGTCCAGATACGCAGCGATGCAGATCACGAAAAAGAGGATCACGAAATAGCTGCCGGTACCGCTGAGGAAATTGCGGTTAAAGGGAACCCCCGCATCGAAGAAGCGATCGATGAAGAAATAGTTCGCATTCATAAATGCCTTGGTCTCCACATACCCGGGATCCTTGCCGTAGAGCAGTGTCTGGGGCAGGACGCCCGCCACCACGCCCGCAAAGGACAAAAGCAGGATGTGGATCCTCTTCTCCCGCAGCAACAGGATGGGCGCAATGCTCAGGAGCACGAAGGGCTTAAAGGCACAGGCGCAGGCAAAAAAGAGGATCGCCATCGGGTATTTGTTCCGGAACAATGCACGGATGCCCAGAAGGAGCAGCACCACCGAAAACAGATCCAGGTGAGAGATCATTGCCGAGGAAAACAGCAGGATGGGGGACAGCAGGAAATACACTCCCACGCGGCTCCGGGAAAAGAGTCTGCCTTTCAATCCTGTTTTTGTATCCTCTTTGCTTTCCACTGGATCAGCCGCTTCCAGGATCTGATGAAGCAGCTTGCCCATCCACAGATAGAGCAGGAAAAATCCCAGCTTCGCCCAGAACTGCGCTGCCGCAAAGGGAACGGCCACGTTCAGGATCCCGCGGTAAAGCAGGTACACCGGCAGGCACCAGATGCCCAGCACAGCGTAGTTAAAGATCGAATAATTGGCCCCTGCCAGCAGGCTGGCACCCCACTCAGGGTACAGGTTTGCCAGCGCCCTGTCCCGGATATAGGTATAGTAATGCAGCACGTCCCCGCTGAAGAGGGAGTCCAGGAAATCCAGAGACTGGTTCAGGGTCAGGTAAAAGTCCCTGTGGAAACAGAAAAAGAACGTGCAGAAAAAAAGCACGACACCGCCGACGATGGCGTCAGGTAACGGCATCGTCAGCTTCGGTGCTTTCAGGTTGATTTTCTTGTTCTTAGGTAAAGATGATTTTTTCATAATGTCTCTCGTTTGCGTAGATTATAGTCCAAAACTGTCCAGAAGATTTGCAAACTCCTCGGAAGCGGTAAATGCCTGCAGGACTTCCATACGAGTGGAGGTGCTTAAGGTCTCCAGCCAGCTTGCAAGGCCCTCTGCCTCAGGCTCACGGCCAAGAACCGCACGGTAAAGATCCGTGATGAACTCGGTGTCGGATCTGTCGCGATTCACATACTCGGGCGAGAAGAAGAAGTGCACGGGCAGGTCATGGGGATCCAGTTTGTTATTAGGATCGGGCGTGCCATTCTCATCCGGGATACCAAACCAGATCATCTCCGCCCAGCCGTAGAAGCCGCCTTCCTCAGGCTCCCTGCCCAGGGCGGTCAGGTACATGGCTGCCACATACTTCCGCAGGCCTTCCGGCAGCACGGAGCCGTCGGGGTAGATGCCGCCTGCATCCAGACCCAGGTCGTCAAAATGCTCCTCTCCTTCGGGGCTGATGAGGAAGCCTGCCAGGAGCTGATCCAGAGGAATGCCTTCGAGTTCCACACGCTCTGCCCATGCTGCGATCTCTTCAGCACTTCCGGTTCTGCCCAGAACCGCCTGGTAGAGGATTGCCACAATCTCCTCGTAGGAGAGGTTCCGATTGGCAAATTCTTCGCTCATGAGGAAGCCGCGGATGATATTTGCAAAGCTGACGGAATGATCGTCATAAACCTCCAGCCAGGTCTGCAGGCCCTCTTCATCGGGCTCACGATCCAGGATCAGGAGATAAAGATCACGCAGGACAGTCTCCTTCGGTGCAGGAGGAATGACATCGTCATCGGGCTCATCGTCCGGTTCGTCGTCGGGTTCATCCGGCTCGTCGTCCGGCTCATCATCAGGTTCATCCGGTTCGTCCGACGGCGCATCCTTGTAGGTAGCCGTGACGGTAACCGCTCTTCCGATCATGGTAAAGGTGGTTGTAGGAGCCACGCTGTTTGCAAAAGTGATGGGATCCTGAGTGGTCCAGCGGTCAAAGACTTTTCCTTCCGCGGGAGCATCCGCAGTGATGGTCACCCGGGCGCCCTCTGCGAAGTTCCCGTCACCATCACCATTTACTACTGTGACAGCGTAGGTGGGTCTGCCGACCGTGACCGTTGCAACATCAGAATCAGCGCTCAAGGTATAGGAGTCCGATGCCGTAGCCGTCATCCTGCAGAAATAGTAATAAGTTCCGGTATCGGTCCCGACAGGGATGTCATATTCCGCGCCGGTTGCTCCGCTGATGGCCTGTGGATTCGTCCCGTTTGTATCCTCACAGGAGTACCACTGATAGGTCAAAGTGTAATCGGGTCCTGCTACGGCGTCCGCAGACACTGTATTTCCGGAAGTAAATCCGTAAGTCAGGTTCAGGTCTCCGGGCTGAGATGTTACATGAGGTGCCGTCCAAAGAGCAGCTTCCCCGTCAGCGTCCTCGTAGAATACATAGTCTCTGTCATCGCTGACAAATGCAGTCGCGCTCCCTTTTCCGGAAAGACCGGATGTTAATGCCACAGATGCATCCGCCGTAGTCGGAAGGGACTGGGATGTAATTCCAATCCTGGCAAATTCCGTCAGGTCATCTGCGATAGTGACGATTTTTCCGGTAGGAAGATAAACATTCTCCGTCACAGGGCTTGCGGAAGCAGGGGTTGACACCGTGTTCCCACTAATCTGGACGCTACCGGATACGGAAAAATCGGGATCACGATGTTGGCTATCCAGGTAGATTCCTCCACCATTCGCAATACAGCCTGTACCCGTTGCACTTGCTTCATTTCGCACAATAGCGCCACCGTTCAATCGAACACTTCCGTCATACACACAGTATATTCCGGCTCCCAGGGACTTTACGCCATCGCCATCCGCAGTGATTTTGTTACCTGAAATCAAGGCATTGGCCCCAATATCCAGCGCACTATTACTACTCACTGAATTAGAACAGATACCTCCACCTACAGTTCTCGGGTCTTCTCCCGAAACATTATTGCATCTGCATTCATTCGCATTGATGATTCCGCCTTCAGAAAGGTTTGCAAAACCGTAAGAATACACCCCTCCACCCATGACTTTGCTTCCCCCGACGCAAAGATTACCGGTGATTCGGCTTCCATTCTCCATTTTCAGGTTACTCCCAGGACTGACATCCACCCCACCCCCCATGGAATTAAAATCGGACTCCACAAGGTTATCTGCTATGGCGCTTCCGCCCTTCATAATCAAATCCGTTCCTGCAAATGCTATTCCGCCACCAATAGAACTATCGGTATGATCTCCTGCATACTGACAGACATTTCCGCAGATTGTGCTCCCGCTTCCTAAAAGCAATGTATGGTCAGTGCTATTGGTAACCTCAAACTGGATACCCCCACCACTGGCATACCTCTCAGAAGAATATACGTAATTCTTACAAATCGATCCGCCATAGATTTCCAAATCAGCATTATGGGAATAGATACCTCTGCCTCTGTAATTGTCCGGATGCGTAATCATGCCCCCGTTCACGGTGACAGTAGCACCGGAAATGGGCTTGGTATAGGTGACTGCAGGACTGTGGGTTGCATCGGGATCACTGTCGTAAATCTTGAATACTGCACCAACGTTTACACGGATGGTTTCATGAGCAGGTGCACCGTAAAGAACATGCCCGTTCAGGTCCAGGTTCACATTACCGTTAATCTGCAGCGCATCCGTCAGGTTGAGATCAGCGGTGAGCTGATAGCAGTGAAGGTCCGTATCATTCGCTCCCAGAGCATGGGTGCCGGGCTCGGAAGAGATGTAGGAGGATGCGGGGACAGCGCCTGGAAGGTGCCCCCCATCTTCAATCAGCCCCAGATTCTCCATGGTCACATTTCCGGAAGAACTGTCATATGTTCCGTTGATGAACGTTCCACTATTCCAAGTAAAATCATCATAACCCTGGATCAGATTATTGCCTGTTTGCGCAGTATTATTGGATACTATACCTCCGTTCATAGTCACATTTCCCCATAGGTACATTCCTCCCCCTATTTCAGCAGAAGTATTTTCACTAATCCTTCCACCATTAATAACAATTATGGATGATCTGCTAGATTGATAAATTCCTCCACCCTGATGATCAGGCGTACGACCACACGTCGTCATTGCAGCATTTCCTTGAAGCAATCCGCCGTTCATGGTAAAAGTTCCACTGCCTATGGATATCCCGCCGCCGCAATCGGCTCTGTTTTCCCGAATTATCCCCCCATTTAGTTCAAATGTGTTCCCATTTGAGAAAGCTATTCCACCCCCATACTCTGAACTGTTTCCCGCTATGATTCCATCGTTCAAGATAAATGAAGTCGCCGTCACTCTAGTGGCCCCTATACCCACACCACCGCCACCCCAAAGTGCAATATTATTACAAATGGTTCCCCCATTCATAACAAAGGAACCATAGTCTCGAATTCCCCCACCGCGGAAATCATCAGAAACATATCCTCCCGTAATGATTCCACCGGGTACTGCATCCGATTGGCTATCATCGGGTTTCGTATAGGTAATGGCAGGAGTATGGGTTGCCGTAGGATCACCATCCTCCAGATCCAGAGAGGCTCCCTGCTCGATAAAAATGACATATCCGTCATCTTCTGCAACTGTCAGAGCTCTGTCGATCACATGGCCGTTCAGATCCAGGGTCACAGCACTGCCATTCGGGATCACGAGGCCGCACTCTCCATTTGCATTGGAGCAGGTCACATCTGCGGTGAGCTGCACAAAGCCACCCAGGTCAAAGGCCTCCTGGAGCTTTGCCCAGGTATCTGCCTCATACGGGATGCCTCTGGTGCCGGCGCCTTCAAGCGTGTTTGAAGCCACGGCTTCTGCTTTCATGGGGCTCCCCAACCCCGTCAGCATGCCCACGACCATGGCCATGGTCAGCACCACTGCTAAGCTGCTGCGTCTTGCTTTCATCCCTTTCATATTTTCCCCTTTCCTCATACAAAATAAACCATTCATCAAATACCAACTACTGTGCATCTCAATAACCCATTTCACGGGCTCTTTTTCGTTCCTATCACCCGACCCGTCACTCCGCAGAACGTTCCTCCGAAGGCTTTCTCTCCCGAATCTCCGGTAAGAGGGTCAGGAAGAAAAAGAGCAGCAGGCTCCGCCCCGGAAAGAGGGGATTTTCCGTCAGCCCCTGGAGGAAAAATCCCAGCTGCACCGTCAGGACAAAAACGCCCTGCCAGCCACCCTCCTTGCGCAGAAGCCGCCGAAGGACCCGGATGATCACCCACAGGTTCAGCAATAGGAGCAGGAGCCCTGCGGGAATGCCGAAATTGTATGCCATCTGCAGAAACCCGTTGTGGGCGTGGAGCAGGTGGAATCCGGGAAGGAGCCACACATCCGGGTAGACAGGCACATGCCCGAAGAGGTTCAGTTCAGAGATCACATAGCCATAGATGGCAGCCCGGATCCCCAGGATCCGCTCTCCCGGAAATGACGGAAGTGTCAGATATAAGGGATGCTCCGCATCCCTTCCGGGTGTAACCCCGTCCGCATAGGCCAGCACCTTCCCGCCGCTTCCCTCCGTCCGGGAGGGCAGAGCGACAGCAGAGGCAGTGGATACGGACGTCCGGGTCAGCAAAGGGAGTAGCCCGGACAGGGAAGCCGTTTTGCTTTCCGGCAGGAGCGCTGCAGGATCACCTGCCCCGGCGCACATCCATTCTCTATCCTCAGACGCACCGGGGAGCTGCGAAGTATATTCCTTCAGCACTTCCTCCGTATCCTCGGAGCGCATGCGCCCCAGGAAGGCATCCATGAATTCCGGTAAGGAAACAAAGCGGTCGGAGTCGATTCCGTCAAAGGACCGCCAGCTCTTCTGCTCATCATATTCATCCCAGAACCAGATGGGATGATGGCGCAGCGCGGGTACGTAACGGATGGCTCCGTAGACCGGCAGGAAACAGACCGCCGCTGCCAGAACCAGCGCCAGTCCCTTCCTAAAGAAGCGTAAAAAGAATATCCGATCTGCGAAGAAGCGTTCCTCACAGATCAGCCAGATCAGGGTAGTCAAAAAGAAGGTCAGCATGGTACTGCGTCCCAGGCTGAAGATCGCCAGGTCACAGAGCACTGCTGCCAGTAAAGAAAAGCACAGCAAACCTGCCTTCCGCCCTTTGCATGCGGCGTCCTTCCTGCGAATGTCCGAGAGTTTCGCCAGCACGGCTGCGTAGGTCAGGAAATAGAACATGGCATTGCTGTTGCTGTTGTAGAAATATCCGTGGTACCGGGGCATGTCATAGGGGCGATAGAGAAGGGCCCTGCCCTGAACCCAGAAAAAGCCCAGGATGATGCCGTCCGCCAGTCCCCGAAGGAGCTCTTCATTGTCCTCCCGGGATGCGGGCTGCAGGAAAAGCGCACCGAACATCACCAAGAACCAGAGGGGCCAGATGGCTTCGTTAACGGAGAGAACGCACCATGCCAGCATTCCCATCCACAGGTAAAACACCACAGTTAACGGTGCGGAAGTGCATTTCGTGTTGGATTTCCCTGCAAACAGGGTTCTCCACAGAGCGATGGCTACCGATCCGTAAGCGACCACTTCCAGGATACCCACCGCCAGAGCGGGATTGTAAGCACTGCCATACTCCGCATGAGCGCGGTAGTACAGAATGCCGCAGATGCCGGAAAGCAGGAACCAGCTACCGTAAACAAGGATCAGGAGCCATCTACCGCGTCCCGGTTTTTCGGCACTCTGCATTCCATCGGCGGTGGACGCCACAGCACCGAAACCGTCCACTGCTTTCCTCGCCTTCAGAAACCTGCACAGGATCACGGGCAGGATACAAAAGCCCGTGAGATTGACAGCCATCTGCCACTCATGTCCCGCACCGTTGCAGCGCACTACATCGATCCATACCAGGCCGAAGGCGCAGAGGGCATACAGCACTCTGCATCCGTATTTATTTGTGAGATTCGCGAGCCTTTCGCGCATCCTCGAATGCCTCCACATAACGGGGCACCACGGCCTCCGTCAGATACTCCGGAAAAACTGGTTCCTCCGGGCCTTTGTCGCCCAAGGCTTCCAGCTCCAGATCCCCCTCCAAAAACGCCAACGCCTCTCCCATGGCTTTGGTCCAGGCGTCGGGATCCATCGGATCTGATGTGTACACAGCCTGCCCCTTCGTTACCTCCAGCAGGCAGGATTTTTTCGTCATGACCACCCGCTTGCCTCTTCGCATGGCTTCGATGGGTGGAATGCCGAAGCCCTCAAAAATGCTGGGGAAGAGGAAGAGCCTGCAGCCCTCGTAAAGGGCGTCCCGTTCCTCGTTGCTCACGTACCCCGTATCCACCACCAGATCCCTGATCTGCAGATCCGCGATGGCTCTTTCGAAACTCTCACGATCTCCGCCCACGCCGCTGATGACCAGTTTTGCAGGCTCCGGTCCTCTTCCGGCACGCCACTTTTCTTTCTGCGTGGAAAGGGACTTCAGGACAGTGATGAGATTCTTGTGGGGAAGCATGGAACTGACACAGTAGTCATATTTCCCTTCCCGGAGGTCATACTCCTCCAGCGCGGAAGCAAGGGTTCCGGGCTCCACCGCTTTCCCGGCAGGCACGGGATCGTAGATCATGCGCACCCGATCCGCCGCCGCGGGACAGAAACGGAGCAGATCCTTTTTCCCGTACTCGGAGCTGACCACCACCAGATCCGCGGTACGGCAGGTGTGCCTCCAGGCCTGTTTCATGTACTCCACACGGCCTTTGGAAAAATACTCCGGATAGTGCAATGCCTGGAGATCGTGGATCGTCACCACGTAGGGGACGGATCCTTTGCGGGAGCGGGGCTTGCTGTAGATGGGGATGTAGAGCACGTCCACGCCGCTGCGCCGCACCAGACTGTCAAAATACAGGTTTTCCCACAGCACCCGGGCAGGACGCTTTGCCGCATCCACGGGGCATTTTACCCGGGTCATGTTGGGGTAGTCCTCCACGGGAGCAAAGGAGTCGTAATTGTCCCGGGCGGTAAAGAGCAGATATTGATTCTCCTGATCCAGCGTCCCGAAGCCTTCCAGAAGGGCCCGGAGGAAGCTCTCCGTGCCGCCCACAATGCCGGGACGCATCCACAGGGCATAGATTCCGATCTTCATAGTCCCTCCAAGCCTACCTGGGCTCCTCCCAGTCGCCTACCTGAATGCCGTAGAGATTGCACAGATTCAGGAACTCCTGAGAATCCGCCACCTCGTTGGATACCTGGGAACGGGTCCTGCCCTTTGCCAGGCGGTCTTTCCAGAAGTTCAGTCCGTCGGGCTCGGGATGACGACCGAAGGCCACCAGATACAGATGATCCACAAAGGCCTCATCGTCGTACCCGTGGTTCTGGAACTCGGGGCTGTTCATGAAATAGACCATCACATGACGGCCGGTATCCTCGTGGGAACAGATTTTCTGCACCCAATGCTCCATGCCCTCTTCCTCGGGCTCACGGTCCAGGGTGTAACGATACAGACGGGTCACGAACTCCCGCACGCCTGCCTCTTTGTTACACCCTTCATAGGTGCAATGGCCGGTGGGAATGGTGCCGTAAGCGGGAACGGTGATCTTTTTGCCCACCTTCATGCCATACTCCGCACAGAGGTTGGAGAATTCCCGGCTCTCGGAGAAGCCGTCGAAGATCTTCTCTCTGGAGGAACCGGTGGTGAGCTTATCCACCCAGAAGGTGGTCTCGTTTTCCTCGGGAGTCCGGTTAAAGAGACCGCGATAGAGGTACAGTACAAAGTGCTCGTTACAGAAATTTCTGTTGTTGAACTCCGGGGAAAAATAGAAGCCTGCTGCCACCTCGATGGCGGATTTTTCACCGCTCACCAGGAGCTGTACCCAGCCTTCGTCCTCGCCGCCCTCGGGGGTACGGCCCAGCACGATCTGATACATACGGGTGACAAAGTTGCGGATCTTGGCCTCATCCGCAGGCAAGGGCAATGTGTAAAAAACGGGCGTGGAATTGTTGGTCACATACCAGGTCACTTCGCCGCCGATGACCACAGGACGGCACTTGGAAAGGCTTGCGGAGATGGTGCGCTCCGCACCTACTTTTTCTCCTGCGCCGTTAAAGTACTGATAGTGCACCACGGGATCCTTATCGGGATACTGATAGGAACCGTCCTTTAAACGCTTCTCCTCCCACATTGCTACCAGCAGGTCATCGGAAAGCTTCACCAGATGGACGTCGGAGGCGCTGTACTGGCCGCCCCGGGCGTAGCTCGTCAGATAGGTGGTCTGATACTCTGCCAGGCTGTTCTTGCTGACGGTGGTAATAAATGCGTTGTAGGGATCGGTCCGCTGCATATCCGCATTCTGAGAAATGATGGAACCGGTGATCAGGTATGCGGAGGAAGCTGCCTCGATCTCTCCCAGCATGGCGCCGGTGTAATTGGCTCCGGTCTCGCCGTAAAAACTGGTAAAGGTCAGGCTTGCAAAACTGACATTGCTGCCATTATGGATGGTACCGCTGTTGGCGTTGGTGCCGTAGTAGCCGAAGACATAGCCTCTGGGATAAGCATCACCCAGATCGCCGGTGAGGACTCTGTCCCCGTCCAGGGCCAGCTTCTGGTCAAAGGAGTGGCTCACATAGCCCTGGCTCAGATTGGAGACCTTCCAGAAGAAATCGGAGAGGGTCATGTCACTCTTCTTCACCACCAGGGTCATGTTGGACTGGTGATTTTTCCCGTCCTTCGAGCTTGCATACATGGTATGCGCGGTACGGATGTAGAGATAGTTGTCCGTATCGATCATGCTGCAGGTGCCTGCGCGGAACATCTGTCTGGTGTTGGCGCCGTAGACGCTGCAGACCTTGGACTGGCGCACCCAGTTCCTGTTGTATTTCACCACACGAAGGACTTCGCAGGAATCGGACTCTTCGGTATTGTCATCGCCGAAAACGAAGTAAAACGCATCGGAAGCCGCATAGAAACCGCCGAACTTGGTCAGCTCGGGATCGATGCGCTTCGTTGCGGTGAGCTTGAAATTCGCATCATAAGTCTCCACCACGATCTTCTGCTCGGTGGTGAGATACTCCACGCGGTAAAATCCGCCTCCGTCGATGGGGACCAGATAGGAGTAGACCGGAACGTTGGAATAGCCGGAGTACTCATAATGGATGTTGGTGCTGACAGCAGCAGTGGGATCCGTTACGGCGATGCCGTCCGCGCCGGGAAGCGTTCCCTGCTCTGCTCCCGCAAAAACGCTGTCCGAATCCTCCGACAGCTCGCCTCCCAGAAACTCCAGGTCCGGATCCATCTCCGGAGTCACGCCTTCGCTAAAGGTCGGCTCTTCATAGACTGTTTCGGGTTCTGTTACCTCTGCCGCCAGGGCTCTAGAGGAAACTCCCGGGGAAGTCAGAACCATGACTCCCGCAAGGACGCCGGCCAGCAGCCGGAACACACGCTGATATCTCATATTATCATCCCTTCTTTCTCGTTGGTCGTTTCTATGCAGAATAGGGCCAATTTTTCTTACTTATTATACCATATATATGCTATTATGATCACGAATTGCTTCGCTGCTTTGCAGCTCTCGCAATTCTCCCACCGTTCGCAATCCGCTAATTTCCTGGCTTCGCAGGAAATTGCTACTTGCTCATGTTGTGGCGGGTCATTAAGTCAAAATGCTCGTTTATGCAAGCATACTCGCATTTTTGACTTATGCCCCTTAGATCATGGTATACTTTCATAGTGTTGAGGGCATGGGTACCGGCAATAAACGGAGCCCCCACAGCCGTACTAAAACGGAAACGCCCGGAGGTCATCATGAAAAAATATATCGGATACGGAGCTGCGGGACTGCTGAGCTCCTACGCCGTTCTTCACACGCTGGAAGCACCGCTTTCGGCCGCGGATTACGCGGAGCGTGTCAATTACATACGTGCCTGTCTCTTTACGATCCTGGGGGACTATTCCTTCCCTCTGATCCTGCTGGCAGCCGCCCTGGCCTTTTTCTTCGGTGCAGCGAGCCGCTATACCCCGGAAGAAAAAATGCCTGGACTGACCGTGTTATGCGGTCTGCTCTCCGTGGTCCCGGTGCTGGGACAAAGCCTCTCCTGTACGGGCGATCTGCGCTGCGTCTTCGGCTGGGTGCCGGGATTTATCTCCGGCCTTCTGATGGCGGGAGGATATTTTCTCCTGCTGCTGCAGCTCCTGCGGATGGTCTACTTCCTCATCGAAAGGAGCCGGGCCAGGCAATGCCCGGTAACAGGCTTCTGGGCTGACAGACCCTTCCTCAAATCCTTCCTGCTGCTGGCGGCATGCAACGGACCGATCCTGCTCCTCTCCTATCCAGGAAACCTGTGCTATGACATCTGGGGGCAACTCTCCATGATCATCGGAGAAGCGCAGCTGACCACCCACCATCCTCTGCTCCATACTCTCATCGCAGGGGGTCTGGCTTCCTTCGGAAAGGCATTCCTGGGGAGCTATGAAAAAGGCATCTTCCTGTACATGATCCTGCAGGATCTCCTGTTTTTCTCGGCACTGGCTGCCTCCATTGCTTTCCTGCACAGACGGGGTGCCTCGGGAAAAATGCTGACGGCAGTTCAGCTCCTCTATCTCCTGACGCCGGTCTACTCCAACATGGCTTCCACCGCCATCAAGGATGTGCCCTTTGTCAGCTGCTTTCTCCTGTACATGATCTTCCTGACGGAAGTACTGACGGGAGAACATGAAGATGAAAAATACCGGACTGCATTGCCGAAACTTCTGACAGGGATGTCGCTTTCCGGCATTTTCGTGATCCTGTTTCGGAACAACGGAAGGCCACTTCTCATCCTGTCCCTGGTGCTGATCTGCATCGGACTCCTGCGGAGGCGAAAGGAAGTTCCGGGTGAACTGTTCCTGAGCATTCTGTTGCCCACGGTGGTGGCGATCCTGGTGGGAAGCGGTGTGAATTTCGCCCTGGCAAAGGGGCTGGATGCCCGCACGGACAATACGGCAGAGATCCTCTCCGTTCCCATGCAACAGACGGCGCGCTACCTGCAGCTCTACCGAAATGAGCTGACGGACGACCAGCGCTCCGCCATCGAAGCGGTGTGGGGCGATGTAAACGAGATGGCAGCCTCCTATGATCCGAAGATTTCGGATCCGGTAAAAGCCCTGTACCGAAAGGACTGCAGCACTTCCGATCTGATGGGATATTTCGGCGTCTGGTTTGGCAGTTTCTTCCGGCATCCCGGAGTGTATTTTGACGCTTTTGCGGTACACATCTACGGGTGGCTGGATCCGGGAGTCTCCAACTCCGTCCGGTATGAAGCAACGGACCTGCCCATCTCTCAGGAAGGCCTCTTCCACGGAGCATCCAGAGGACTCATGTTCCTGTACCGAACCCTGGGAAGATTCACACCTACCGGTTTTCTGGAAAATGTGGGTGTCTGGACCTGGGTGCTGTTTTTCCTCACCTACGGATTGAGAAGACGGCGCGAAAAAGACACAGCTGTCACAAACAGGCTCTCTCGGGAGCTGCTGAGTCTGGCGCTCATCCCCCTGTATGTGAGCCTGTTGATCTGCATCGCAGCACCGGCCTTTTTCCTGCACCCGCGGTATGCTTTTCCCATCATGTTTACCCTGCCCTATCTGACGGGGATCGCACTTTTGGAAAAACGGGCGGCCAAATAAAAGCGTGGGACGCGAACCAATCCAGACGGAGCCTGACGCGAAATGCGGACAGGCACCGAATCAAAACAAAGGAAATCTGCTCATATGAATCTTCTGAACATCTTCAGAATCCAACCGGAGAAGCCCTCCTTTGACCGGGACAGAACCCTGACCGTCAAGGGTGTGGCGATCCTCATGCTGCTCTTCTATCACCTCTTCCATGAGGCGGAAGCGCTGCAGCGATTGAATGTGAATTACGCTCCTTTTTCGGAGAAGGTATTCCTGACCCTGGCAGGCTTCGGAAATCTGTGCGTGGGGATCTTCGTCTTCCTCACCGCCTTCGGGATCTGCAGGAAGTTGGAAGCCCGGGAGGTGAAGGGAGCCGCAGCGAATTCGCCCGCGACAAACACGCCTTTAGCAAGCGCTTCCGGCGCATGCAGTAATGCAGGAAAAAATCCCGCGCTCCGGATTGCCATGAAGGAAGCCTGCAAACGGGCAGGAAAGCTCATGGGGAATTTCCTGATCCTGTACCTGTCGGCCATCGTATTCTTCTGCAG
>JAEEGL014772119.1_pt1 | contig 17268 bp, 11 predicted proteins | sample 9134231 | NCBI WGS metagenome assembly JAEEGL01 (sample SAMN16246548, study PRJNA631951) | gut metagenome | biome: gut microbiome; feature: rumen; material: fiber-attached | host: Bos | place: Iran: Karaj | collected 2018-10
CGTGCTTATGTCGAGTTACGATCCGTCAACCCTTACGTTCACGGCGATAATCAAACTGTATCTCACTAACACTCATCCCGATACCGGCGTTCACTCATTTATCACCATAGGCAATATGGAACATAATAATACCTGGTATGACGAAAAGAACTTCCAGGCGTATTTCGCGTTTACCGATCCGCAGCTTTACGCGTATGATACGACTCTGAGTGATACCTACGGCGAAAATCTGATCTCGCCGATCGCTTCCGGCACGGTTTGCACAGATACTGCTTATAAGTTCGGAAGCAACGGCTATACGGGAGCGGACAGTTTTGTTGCCGCGCCCGCGGATACCTGGTGCATTGATACTACCGCGTCGCTTATTTCCTGCACCGATATTCCCGCCGGATACTTCAACGTGGTAACCGTTCCGGAGGGAACGCCTAAAATGCTTCGCCTCTCGGGCGCTAATAGCACCACAAATCAGCAGGCGTTAAATCTTGAAACCCACCTCGAAGCGGGTAAAACCTACCAGTTTGACCTTGATTACCGCGCTTTCGGCGGCGTAAGTCCTTATATAAATATTCAGACCGCGGCTGAGGGCGGCAGTTATTCGTCAAGTCTTGTTACCTATACGAACACATCCTTAAACGTTGACGGCGCTCACCGTTCGGTACGCTTTACAATGCCGGCAAACGCAAGGTCAACAAATAACTTTAAGACCTACTTGGGTCAGAAGTATCCGCTTAAAAACACGGGCGTTGTATACTTCGCAAACGCTTCACTTCGCGAGGTTTCGGGTGGTACGCTCGGCGAAAATCTCTTTGCAAACGGCGATTTCCATAGCGGCGGCGCCGGCAAGATAAGTTCACTTAACGCGAGCACCGCTTTGACCGGCTGGGGGCAGAACGATATACTCAACTATCCTTCAGCGACGCTTATGCCTATCCCCGAAGGCTTCTTTATTGGTACCGACGTTTCGGGTGACAGTACAATCGCTCTTAAAGCCACCGGCGGCAACTACGTTGAGCTTCAGTTCAAAGCCGAGCTTAAGCCCAGTACCTACTATCAGCTCACTTTTGATTACAGAAATATCGACAAATTGCCGAGGCTTTCTGTTAAGGCAAAGGGCTCTGTTACCAGCACCAAAATAAGCGATAATTCTCTCGGAAAGTATAAAATGAGTTATCAGCTTTATTCGGATGAGAACAACACCCCGTATGACGGCTCGGGCAGTGACGCGAATACGAGAATGCGCCTTAAATTCGGCGCTTCAAGCGGCGGAAAGACACTTTATATTAATAACGTTCAGCTCTTTGAACTTGACGGCGACGGCGGAAACCCGGTGGGCGCAAATATTGTAGGCAACCTCAATTCGATTTTGGACGATGCTTATTACAGCGCACTTGAAGACACAGGCGATACCGTCAGCGTTACCCTTACGCAGAACGGCGGCACAAACTGCGGCCGCGACCTCGCGAACGGCTGGTTTGCGTCGACCTATGATAACGACTATGCAGAAGCCGAGCTTATAAAAGTACCGGATGATTTCTTTGACTACCTCAATTACGCGGGTCGCATAACACTTCTCAGAAAGACCGTTCTCGGCATCAAGCACAGCGACGGCATAAATCCGCACTATAACCCCAATAACGACGAATTATGGGGTGATATAACCGATTTGATATGTGCGAAGAAACTTGCGATAGACAGTCTGAACGTTGTTGAAAACCAGGTGACCGTAAACGGTAATCCGATATCCGAATACAGGATATTCAACGACGGTGCTGATTCCTCGGCGGTTTCCGCGGTAGAAACCACAATTTCCGAATTTATGGATATAGATATTCAAACGGTTTCGTCAATGCCGGCGGACGGCAAGGTTATTCGCATCTGCGCGGATAACGCGGTAAGACCCGATAAAGGCAGAGTGTCGGTCAGCGGCAACACGCTTACTATTTCGGCATACAGGTCTGAATTCATTAAATATGCGACCGAAGGATTTGATACCCTGTTCGTAGGCAACAGCGTAAACTTTGCCAACGGTTACAGCCGTGAATTCAGCGTATCAACCGAAGCCTATTCAAGCGGTTCGGATAAGCGCATTATAGGCGGCTCGACCGAAGATTCCATAGGATATAGCGTAGGCGATACCGCGACCGTTCGTTTGGCGGCTGTATCCCTTAACCATGCAAAGATACTCACCGGTGTTTCCTACTTCAAGATCCATATGTATAACGAAACCACAGGAGCCGCAAGCGATACTTATGTAACGCCTACAAACGGTGTTTACGAATTCAATATCACAAGCGGAAGCAAGGCGGGATTTGTATTCTGGTATGCTATCGCCTGCGATTCAGGTAAGAACAGCATTTCAGCGTTCTATGAAGTCGACAACGTAAGCGGCACGATATACCACTTTGCCGGCAGTGTAGGCTTCGGGGTAGACAGTATATCCGTTTCCACCGCCAAGCCGTCCGACTTTAACACCTATTGGCAAGGCGTCGCAGCCGGTATCGGCAGCACCTCCGGCGCGACTGTTACCACGACAAGCGCGCAATCCGGCTACAACGCATACTTAGTCAAGATACCCTGCGGCACCGATATAAACGGCAACCAGGGCTATGCCACAGGTTATCTCACCTGTCCGACGAACGCTTCAAGCAGCAATAAGATAAAACTCAAGGTTAAATTCCAGAGCTACGGCGTATCGGTTCCCGATAAGCTCTACGAGGCAAACACCGCTGTATTCAACGTATGCGCGCACAGTATGGATATAACCAGCGATTCTTCCATAAACGCGTATAAGAGTTATCAGAACAGCAACGGCTTCAACTACTCCGCAAGCACCGTAGAGGGCACCTACTTCTATCAGATGATAAGACGTGACCTTACCGCCGCTAAGTTCATGGTGGATTACTTCGGCAGCAGCGGTAATAACTATTGGAACGGCACCGACTTTGAGGCGGCAGGCGGCAGTATGGGCGGCTTCCAGAGCACGGCGGTCGCGGCGCTTCTGAAATATGCCACGGCAAACGGCGAGGGTATTTCTCACCTCAATATCAAAATACCCTATATGTGCGACTTGAACGGCGAGAATAACGGCAGAATGCCCAGGTACTGGGGCACAAGATATACCGCCAGCCTCAAATACTTCGACACCACATACTTCGGCAGTATGGTGACATGCAAGACCACGATTTACGCGGGACTCGGCGATTCTATCTGCCCGGCGTCCGGTACATATTCGCTCTATAAGGCAATAGCGGCGACCGATAAAATGATAACCTACCAGCAGGGCGCCACCCACAGCAGCGAAGGCACAGGCGCGAAATTCTCAAGAGCCACCGGCGCACAGGCGCTGGCACTTGCGGCGTAAACACAGGCAAAAACCGCCAGGTCACAGTGTGACCGGGCGGTTTTTTGTTTCTTCGGCTTTCAACAGAACAAAACACAATAAAAGGCGCCGGCGCTTTCATTTTCACGAAAACGCCGGTTATTATATGCTGTACTAAGCCGCCGAATAATGCTTCGCGGATTTATTTACCCGTAAACCGCGATTTGTCTTTATATCATTTTTCGCGCATTTTGCGCGCCGCAATAACGCATATAATCAGCATGACCGGGAAGCCGATCCCCGCGAGTATCCCCGCTTTAAGGTTATTGCCCGCCATTTGGGATACGTTTCCGATGACAGCGGGTCCCGCCGTGCCGCCGATATCGCCCGCCAGAGCAAGAAGCGCGAACATGGCTGTTCCGCCGGACGGTATCGCTTTAGCCGTAATGCTTATTGATCCCGGCCACATGATACCTACCGAAAATCCGCACAGCATACAGCCGATAAGCCCCATGACGGGAATTTGCGCAAACGCCGCCATAAGATAGCTCACAAAGCAAAGCGACCCGGATACTATCATATAAACAGTCAGGTCTGTCTTTTCTCCGAACTTTCCGTAAAGCACTCTGGCAAGCCCCATAAGCACCATAAACGCGCACGGACCGGCAAGATCGCCTACGGTCTTTGAAACGTGAAGCGCCGATTCCGCAAAAGCGGAAGCCCACTGCGTCATCGCCACCTCTGACGATCCTGCGCAGATCATCAGAATAATGAATACCCAGAATTGCTTCATTTTAAGCAGCTGACCCGTCGTCTTGCCGCTTCCCTCCTCCACGATAGGCTCTATCGGGCAGACGGCAAAATTAAAAACGTTGATCAGCGGTATCAGCGCCCACAGACAGGCGAGAATACGCCAGTTTGACGTTCCGAAAACGTGAAAAAACAAGGTGGAACCGACAATAACGCCGACCGCGCCCCAGCAATAAAACGAATGGAGCAGACTCATCATTTTTGATTTGTTCTCAAAGGGACAAGCCTCGATGATCGGGCTGCACAAAACTTCAATCAATCCGCTTCCCACGGCGTAGACGGCAACGCAAACAAGGATCCCGAAGAGGCGGTTTGAAAACAGCTCCGGAACAAAGACGAGTCCCGCGAGACCTGCGGCGGACGTAATCTCCGACGCCACGATGCAGATTCTGTACCCTATCTTATCCGCTATCTTTACGCAAGCGAGATCAACCGTAAGCTGTACAACGTAAAAAACCACGGGTATCAGCGCAAGCCCGGAAAGTGAGATCCCGTATGCTCTGCGGAATGTCAGAAAGAGCAGCGGCGCGAAATTAGCCGAAATCGCCTGCGTTACAAAGCCGAAATAGCAGGCAATTTTAGTTTTACCGTATTTTTTAATATTACCCATTTAATATACTGTCGTGTTTTCAAACGGAGAAACCCTTTTACATTATTTTACGGTACAGCTCTTTTAATTCTTCAACGCTTGTTTCACGCGGATTACCGGGGCGGCAGGCGTCCGCGAAAGCGTCGGCGGCAAGGATATCAAGATCTTCCTCGCGCACCTTATCGTTTTTATCGGGAATACCCACATCCGCCGATAAGCGGCGTACCGCTTCAACAGCCGCGTTGCGATACTCGTCCACAGTCATGTTTTCCACGCCCTTAACGCCCATGGCAACGGCTATATCCTTATACTTTTCACCGGTGTATTCCTTGTTGTATTCCATAACTATCGGAAGCATCATGGCGCAGGCAACGCCGTGAGGCGTATCGTAGTGCGCACCGAGTGTATGCGCTATGGAATGAGCGATACCGAGTCCCACATTGGAGAAGCCCATACCGGCAACGTACTGTGCCAGCGCCATACCCTCGCGGTCCTCCGGCTTGTTTTCCACGGCGCCGCGCAGATGCTTTGCTATAAGCCGTATGGCTTCAAGATGGAACATATCGGTCATTTCCCACGCGGCTTTGGTGGTAAAGCCTTCTATCGCGTGGGTGAGCGCGTCCATACCGGTAGAGGCGGTAAGTCCCTTTGGCATAGAGGACATCATTTCCGGATCAATAACCGCAACCTCGGGTATGTCGTGCTCGTCAACGCAAACAAACTTGCGTTCCTTCTCAACGTCGGTAATAACGTAGTTTATAGTAACTTCCGCCGCGGTGCCCGCCGTAGTGGGAACGGCTATTGTGGGAACGGCGTGATTTTTGGTGGGCGCTACGCCTTCAAGCGAGCGAACGTCGGCAAATTCGGGATTTGCGATGATTATACCTATCGCCTTTGCGGTATCCATAGCGGAGCCGCCGCCGATAGTTACGATAGAATCCGCACCCGCCGCCTTAAACGCGGCTACGCCGTCTTTGACGTTTTCAATAGTGGGGTTGGGCTTGATACCGGAATAAACGGTATATGCTATGCCCGCCTTGTCAAGCAGGCCGGTAACCTTCTGCGCCACGCCGAACTTGAGCAAATCGGGATCGGTGCAGACAAATACCCGCTTAAATCCTTTAGCTTGCGCGACAGGCACTATTTCACCGATAGCGCCCTTTCCGTGATAAGACACGGTGTTCAAAATAATTCTGTTTGCCATAATTATTCCTCCTTTTATTGATCAAAAGCCCACCCGCGCCGCGGGACGCTTTTGATTCCTGCGACTCTGCGAAAGAGCGGATTTCATATTTCCCACCCGCATAAGCCGCTTTAAGTAATTGTATCACAAACAGGATAAAATTTCTATATTTATTAAGAATTTGTAATTTCGGGTACAGACGTTTGGCAAAATATGATTTGTGCCGAAGCCGTACATTAATTCCGATTATTCAGTAAGAAAATCCCGCCACTTTCGTGACGGGATTTTCGGTTTTAATCAAGCGCCCCGTAACGCGAAAAAACGTATACCGGGGTCCGACCGCCGCCTTTCAGTCGGCTTTCGTTTCACACCAGGCGCAGCGGTAAACCTTGTGCTCCGGGTCGGTAAGCCGGAAAATATGCGGCAGTTCCTGCTCGGTGGAGGTTATGCACCGGGGGTTCTTGCAGCGCAGAACATTGCAAAGCTCAGACGGCAGAGCCATAGTCTTTTTCTCGACCAGTTCGCCGTTTTTTATGATATTGACCGTGGCGCCCGGGTCTACATAGCCTATGACATCGAGGCTGACCGGAATATCGGCGTCTATTTTGATAATGTCCTTTTTCCCAAGCTTCCGGCTGGAAACGTTTTTGATTATGGCAACCGAAACGTCCTGCTCATCAAGTCCAAGCAGGTGATAAAGCTTCATGCCGTATCCTGCCGAGATATGATCTATAACCATACCGTTACGAATCGAATCAATATTCATTTTCGGCCTCCTTAAGCAGTTTAAGAATAAGCGCCATACGCATATATTTACCGTTTTTAACCTGTTTGAAATAGCAGGCGCGCGGGTCCTCGTCTATCGCCACGCTGATTTCGTTAACACGCGGCAGCGGGTGCATTACCGAAAGATCCGACTTTGCGGTTTTAAGCTTTTCCGGGGTCAGAATGTAGCGGTCCTTTAATCGCAGATAGTCCTCTTCGTTGAAAAAGCGCTCGCGCTGAACGCGGGTCATGTACAGAATGTCGAGGTGAGGCAGAACGCTTCCGAGATCGGTGGTCTGCTCGTAGGGTATGCCGCGGCGCGCCAGCACATCACGCTTGACGTAGCTCGGTACTTTGAGTTCCTCGGGTGAGATAAGAACAAACTTTACGCCCTCGTAACGTGCGAGCGCCTGAATAAGCGAATGAACGGTGCGGCCGAATTTCAAATCGCCGCAAAGACCGACGGTAAGATTTGAAAAGCGACCTTTTTCGCGCTTTATCGTGAGCAGATCGGCAAGAGTCTGCGTAGGGTGGCAATGACCGCCGTCGCCCGCGTTGATGACCGGAACGCCCGCGTTCTTTGCCGCCACCGTTGCCGCGCCCTCTTTCGGATGGCGCATGGCTATAATATCGGCGTAGCAGGAAACGGTTTTTACCGTATCGGCGACGCTCTCGCCCTTAGCGGCAGAGGACGCCCCCGCGCTTGCCATTGAAATCACGTTTCCGCCCAACTCATACATAGCCGCTTCGAAGCTCATACGCGTGCGCGTGGAGGGTTCAAAAAACAGCGTCGCCAGTTTTTTGCCCGCCATGCGGTGAGAATATGCCTCCGGGTGCGCGATGATATCCCCGGCAACGGTCATCAGTTCCTCGATTTCGTCGGTGGACAGATCGAGAATGTCTATCACGCTTCTCATTTCACACCTCCAAGCCAACTCTCATCCGACGGGTTGTTGCGAAAAGCAATAAGGCGCGCCACATCTTCCGGCTTGATATAGCCGGTTTCGGCGGCTACCCGCGCTATGCAGTCGAAGTCGGTAAGAGAAACATTTTTCACTCCGGCTTCGGCAAGACGCTCCAGACCCTTTTTCATTCCGTAGGTGAATATGGAAACTATGCCGAGCACTTCGGCGCCGGCTTCCCGCAGGGCGTCCGCCACCTCTATTACACTGCCGCCCGTGGAAATCAGATCCTCCACTATTACCGTCTTCTGTCCCGGCTCCAGCTTACCCTCAATGCGGTTCTGCCTGCCGTGGTCCTTAGCGCCGGAGCGCACGTAACCCATAGGCAAGCCCATAAGATGCGCGGTGATGGCGGCGTGGGCAATACCCGCAGTTGAAGTACCCATAAGCACCTCGGCGTCGGGATAGTTTTCGCGGATGAGCGTTGCCAGTCCCTCCTCCACGTCGGTTCGGACGTCGGGGGCGGTCAGCGTCAGTCTGTTATCGCAGTATACGGGGCTCTTTATGCCGCTCGCCCAGGTAAACGGCTCCTCCGGGCGGAAAAACACAGCTTGAATGGATAGCAGGTCCCGCGCAATTTTTGTTTTCAGGTCTTGCATAATGCTTTCTCCTTTCAACCGATAAATTCGTTAAGACAGCGTTCATAAGCGGCAACCGGGTCTTCCGCCGCCGTAATAGGTCTGCCGACCACAATGTAATCAGAGCCCGCCTCTTTTGCCGCGGCGAGTGTGGTTACACGCTTCTGATCGCCTTTATCGCCGTCGGCAAAACGAACGCCGGGAGTCACAGTCAGAAAATCTTTGCCGCAAACCTCGTGCACCCGCCCGGCCTCCAGAGGCGAGCAGACCACGCCGTCCAGTCCCGCGTCGTGCGCCGTGAGCGCATAGTGCATAACCACGCGGTCAATAGGTTCGCGGATAAGCAGATCACGCTCCATACGGCTTTGGTCGGTGGAAGTCAGTTGTGTCACGGCGATAAGAAGCGGGCGTGTTCCGTCTTCGCGGGTCAGCCCTTCAAGCGCGGCTTCCATCATATCGCGCGTCCCGGCGGCGTGCAGATTGCAGATGTCCACATCCAAACGCGACAGTACCGCCATCGCTTTCTTCACGGTATTCGGAATATCGTGAAGTTTCAAATCCAAAAAAATCCGGTGCCCGCGCCGCTTTAATTCGCGCACAACGGCAGGCCCCTCGGCATAATAGAGCTCCATGCCGATTTTCACAAACGGCTTGCGCTCCTTAAATTTATCTAAAAACTCAAAGGTTTTTTCGGCACTGTCGAAATCGCAGGCCACTATGACGTCTTTTCCCATATTTCCCGGGGTTTAGGCAAGAAATAACCGTTTTCAGCTGTTCTCTTCTTAAACCCCGTCTCCTTTCAAAAACTAATAATCCGGATTACTGATAAAAGGTATAAAACCCGCTTTTCTACGCATCCTGTCTGTGCGCCTCTCCGATAATCTCCCGGAGCGTGCCGATACCGTAACGGTCCATAACCGCGGGAAGATCTTCAATGATTCTCTTGCAGGCATAAGGATCGACTAAATTTGCCGCGCCGACTTCCACGGCGACGGCGCCCGCCAGCATCATTTCAATCACGTCTTCAGCCGAGGATACGCCTCCCATGCCTACCACGGGAATACCGACAGCGCCCGCCACCTGATATACCATACGAAGCGCTACGGGGAAGACCGCCGGGCCGGAAAAGCCGCCCGTTCGGTTGGCGAGAACAGGCCGCCTTGTACGCAAATCTATGCGCATTCCGAGCAGAGTGTTGATAAGGCTGATGCCGTCCGCACCCGCCTCCTCGCAAGCTTTGGCAACCGCAACAATATCGGTGACATTGGGAGAAAGCTTGATAATAACGGGCTTTTTTGTGACCGCTCTGACCGCCCGCGTAACCCTGGCGGCGGCTTCGGGGTCGGTACCGAAACTCATGCCCCCGCCGTGCACATTCGGGCAGGAAACATTTACTTCAAGCCAGCCTATCTGCTCCTCGCGGTCAAGCAGCGCGCAGGTCTCGGCGTATTCCTCCGCCGAAAACCCGGAAACATTCGCCATAAGCGGCTTACTGAAATAATCTTTTATACGGGGAAGCTCTTCCGCAATTACCGCCTCCACACCGGGGTTCTGCAACCCTACCGCGTTAAGCATACCGGATGTGCATTCCGCAATGCGGGGCGTAGGATTACCGAAGCGCGGTCGGCGCGTTGTACCCTTGAAAGAGAAGGTGCCGAGAATGTTGATATCATAAAGCTCCGCGAACTCGCGCCCGAACCCGAAGGTACCGGAAGCGGGAATTACCGGGTTTTCAAGCGTTATGCCGCAAAGCTCTGTTTTCAGGCGTTCCACAGAATCTCCCCCTTTTCAAGAACCGGTCCCTCACGGCAGATGCGTTTATAGCCGGTCACGGTTTTGCAGCTGCAGCCCATGCAGGCGCCAAAGCCGCAACCCATGCGCTCTTCAAAACTGAATTGCCCGTCGGTTTCGGTTGCCCGGTAAACGGCCCTTAGCATCGGTTCGGGGCCGCAGGTATAGAAATAGGAGTATTCTGCCGGAAGCGCGTCGGTGACAAAACCTTTACGTCCGTAGGAGCCGTCCGCCGTTGTGACAGTTACATCCGCGCCGAGCGCGCGGAATTCCTCCTCGCAGAACACCTCGCTCTTTGTATTGAACCCGAGAACCGCCGTGACATATTTGCCCTGCTCTATCAGCTTTCTTGCGAGCAGATAAAGGGGCGGAACGCCCACGCCGCCTCCGAGCAGCAAAGGCTTTTCACCGCTTTTTGACAGATCGTATCCGTTGCCGAGTCCTGTGAGCAGGTCAAGTTTTTCCCCGGGCGCCATACCCGCCATTTGCGCGGTTCCGCGCCCTACTACCTTATAGATAACGGTAAGCCGGTTATCTTCAAGATCGCATACCGAAATTGGTCTGCGGAGATACTGCCCGTCGAGCGCGATATTCACAAACTGTCCCGGCGCCGTGATTGCCGCCGTGTCGCCGCACAGGACCGTTCGAAACACGGTTTCGGTCAACGGGTCATTTTTTATAACGGTAAATACGGATTGTTTCATAAATCATCCTCTTTTTTTAATAAAGGCGCGTCAAGACCGCTTCCCTTACGCGTCGATCGTGGAAATGCGCAGGGTGATCTCGTCGAGAACGTCGAGCAGAACCTTGACGGTATCAAGCGAGGTGAACATCGTGGTATTACTCTCTGTGGCGCACTTGCGTATCTCGTGACCGTCGCTGAACGCGGCGGAGGAATCTATGGCGCCGGTATTGATGACATAAGCGATATGCCCCTGCCGGATGGCTTCGGGAATCTCGTGGCTTCCCTCACTGATTTTGCCGAGAATATGCGTACGGATGCCGTTGTTTTTCAAAAACTTCGCGGTACCCGCGGTGGCTTCAATATTGAATCCCAGATTATAGAACCGGCGGACGAGCGGCAAAGCCTCCTCTTTATCCTCATCGGCAATGGTTACGAACACGGTGCCGTAGTTCTGCAAATGCATTCCGGATGCCTGCAGGGCTTTATAAAGCGCGCGGTTGAGCTGATCGTCATAGCCGATCGCCTCTCCCGTGGACTTCATCTCCGGAGAAAGATATGCGTCGAGACCTTTTATCTTATTGAACGAAAACACCGGAACCTTTACATAAAAGCGTTTTTTCTCGGACGGATAAAGGTCGAAAATTCCCTGCTCCTTGAGCGATTTGCCCAAAATGACCTCGGTGGCGATGTCGGCGAGGTTGTAGCCGGTAGCCTTGGAAAGGAACGGAACAGTGCGCGAGGAACGCGGGTTTACCTCAATAATGAACACGCGATCGTCACGGTCGACGATGAACTGGATGTTGTAAAGTCCCAGAATACCGATTCCGAGTCCCAGCTTTTTCGCGTAACCCAGAATGGTGCCTTTGACCTGGTCGGAGATCGAGAAGGAGGGGTAAACGCTTATCGAGTCGCCAGAATGAATACCTGTGCGCTCTACCAGCTCCATAATGCCGGGGACGAACACGTCGCGCCCGTCGCAAACAGCGTCCACTTCCACTTCCTTGCCGATAATGTATTTATCGACTAAAACGGGCTTGTCCTCGTCGATTTCAACGGCGGTTTTAAGGTAGTGACGCAGTTGGTCCTCGTTATGAACGATTTGCATGGCGCGGCCGCCCAGCACGAAACTCGGGCGCACAAGAACCGGATATCCTATGCGCGCCGCGGCGCGAACGCCTTCCGAAACGCAGGTCACAGCCTGTCCTTCGGGTTGCGGGATACCCAAATCCAGAAGCAGCTTTTCAAAGAGATCCCGGTTTTCGGCGCGGTCAATAGCGTCGCAATCGGTACCGATAATCTTCACGCCTCTCTTGCGCAGCGGGTCGGCAAGGTTAATGGCCGTTTGCCCGCCCAGCGTGGCGATGACCCCTTCGGGCTGTTCAAATTCAAGTATGTTCATCACGTCCTCGGGCGTCAGCGGCTCGAAATACAGTTTATCGGCGGTCGTATAGTCGGTAGACACCGTTTCCGGGTTATTATTTATGATTATGGATTCATAGCCGGCTTTGCCGATGGTCTGCACGGCGTGGACGGTGGAATAATCGAATTCCACGCCCTGCCCGATACGAATGGGACCGGCACCCAGCACAACGATTTTCTTTTTATCACTGATACGGGACTGATTTTCACCGGTATATGAGGAATAAAGATAGGCAATGTATTTGCCGGTGTGAAGCGTGTCCACCATACGGAACACAGGTCTTATGTTCTCTCTGCGGCGCAGATCCCGGACCGAAAGCTCATCGGTCTTCCAAAGCTTCGCTATAAAGGAATCCGAGAATCCCATCTTCTTGGCGGTGCGCAGAAGCTCCGCGTTGTCCGGCGCGGCCGCCAGCGCTTTTTCGGTTTCCACTATGCGGGCGATTGATTCAAGGAACAGCGGGGTAATCATGGAAATACTGTAAAGCTTCTCAACCGTTTCTCCCCTGCGCAGCAGCTCCGTGACGGCAAAAATACCGTCCGAATGGAAGACTCTCACGTATTCCGTCAGCTCGTCGGCGGTCATACTGTCGAATTTGGGCAGGTGAAGGTGTGTACATCCTATCTCGAGCGAGCGTACCGATTTGAGCATACACTCTTCCAGGTTGGAGCCGATGCCCATAACCTCGCCCGTGGCTTTCATCTGCGTTCCGAGCAGGTTGGATGCCGCCGTGAATTTATCAAACGGAAAGCGGGGGAATTTCGCCACAACATAATCAAGACTCGGCTCTATGGCGGCTGTTCCGCCGGCAACCGGGATTTCTTCAAGCGTCATACCCACCGCGACTTTGGCGGTTACTCTTGCAATGGGATAACCGCTCGCCTTTGACGCCAGCGCCGAAGAGCGCGATACACGCGGGTTTACCTCGATAAGGAAATACTCGGAGGAATTGGGATTCAGCGCAAACTGCACGTTGCATCCGCCCTCGATACCTAACTCACGGATGATCCGTATTGCGCTGTCGTTCAGCATTTTAAGATCGCTGTCACTAAGCGACATAATGGGAGCTACCACAATAGAATCGCCGGTATGTACGCCGACGGGATCGACATTTTCCATGCCGCATATGGTTATAGCCCGGTCGTTTCCGTCACGCATGACCTCAAACTCGATTTCCTTATATCCCTTGACGCTCTTTTCCACCAGCACCTGATGTACCGGAGAAAGTGCAAAACCGTTTATGGCGATTTCAAGCAGCTCTTCTTCATTGTTGGCAAAGCCGCCGCCCGTGCCGCCGAGTGTAAACGCGGGGCGCAGGACCACCGGGTATCCGATTTCCCGCGCGGCTCTCTTTGCGGCCTCGATATCATATGTGATTTCCGACGGGATAGTCGGCTCTCCTATTGACTGGCAGAGTTCCTTGAACAGTTCGCGATCCTCCGCGCGCTCTATGGAACGGCTCGGAGTTCCGAGCAGTTCGGTATGACATTCTTTCAGTATTCCCTTTTTCTCCAACTGCATAGCCATATTAAGACCTGTCTGACCGCCGATACCGGGAACGATAGCGTCCGGACGCTCATAGCGAAGTATCTTGGCGATGTATTCAAGAGTAAGCGGCTCCATATAGACCTTGTCGGCAATGCTGGTGTCGGTCATTATTGTGGCGGGATTGGAGTTCACGAGGACGACCTCGTATCCTTCCTCTTTCAGGGCGATGCAGGCCTGTGTACCCGCATAGTCAAATTCGGCGGCCTGACCGATAACGATAGGTCCCGAACCGATGATGAGAATTTTTTTCAAATCTTTACGCTTCGGCATATTCTGTTTCCTCCGGGAATTTTTTGTATTTTTTTATTATTTGCTGTAAACTACCCGCCCCGCGTGAACGGTCAGCAGGTTATCTCCGAATAAATCCATACCGGCAAAGGGCGTGGCGCGTCCGCCGGAAAGAAAGGTTTCCGGTTTCACCGGTCCGTGCGCGCCGAGATCCCAAACAGAAAAACTGTCATCCTCAGGTATATTGAACCGACGGCGCGGCGCGTATGCCATCAGGTCAGTCAGCTTTTCAAGTGAGATAATTCCCGGCTTCACAAGATTGGTGTAAAGCGCCGGAAACGCCGTTTCAAGACCCACAACGCCGAACAGACTGCCAGATAGTCCCCGACTCTTTTCTTCACAGGTATGCGGAGCATGGTCGGTGGCTATCATATCGATAGTTCCGTCAAGAAGTCCCTCGATCAAGGCGTCACGGTCCCGCGCTGACCGTATCGGCGGGTTCATTTTGAACCGCCCGTCCTCTTGCAGATCCAGGTCGGTCAGAATAAGATAGTGCGGCGCGGTCTCGCAGGTCACGTCCACGCCCGCCGCCTTCGCTTCTCTTATCAGCGCTACGCTTTCGGCACAGGAAATATGGCAAACGTGGTATGCGACGCCGGTCTTTGCGGCGAGCTTCAAATCTCTGCCGATAGGGCGCCACTCGCTCTCGGAGCAAATGCCGCGGTGACCGTGGGCGCGGGCATAGTCGCCGTCGTGTATGTATCCGCCGCGAAGCAGACTGTTTTCTTCACAGTGTGCCGCAAGTATTTTGCCGAGTCTTTTACATTCCAGCATAAGCTCCAGCATCATTTCTTCGCTCTGAACGCCCCGTCCGTCATCAGAAAAGGCGACCGCGTCCGGCGCCATAGCGGCAAGATCGGCGGCTTTTTCCCCGCGTTCACCGACTGTAAGCGCCCCATAGGGGTAAACCGGAATCACAGCGGTTTTATCGATGATCGCCCGCTGTACGGCGAGGTGTTCTGAAGAATCCGGAACGGGATCAAGGTTAGGCATGGTGCAAACCGCGGTATAGCCCCCGTGCGCCGCCGCCCTGCTGCCGCCGGCTATGGTCTCTTTTTGAGAAAAACCCGGCTCGCGAAAATGCACATGCACATCGCAAAAGCCGGGAAGAACAGTATAAATGGAATTATTGAGTGCGGAAAACCGCTCATTCGACGCAAAAAACAGCGCTGCACCGGTCACATACGGTTTGTTTGCCGAAACTTTTACACGAAGATTATTCACGGTGACAGTCCTCCTTTTTTTCTAAGCGGCGCGGATACAGGCGGCGGATTTATACATCTTGCGCTTTCGGGATCGTGACGTCCGCCTTGCAACAAAAAAATCCTGCCTTTCGGCAAGATTTCAGCGCAAACCCGCCCCTCGCCGCACAGGGCGGGGGAATATGCGCATCTTGCCGGTCTCTCAGTACTGACTTAAAGACGCTTTACATAGGCCGCACATCATGCAGCCCGATATTAATAATGTTATAGCATACCGACCTCTTCTTTGTCAACCCTATTCGGAATTTTTTCAAAGTATTGATCCTTAAAAACTAAAATTTTAAGCTTTAAGGTTTCAAATGCGCCGCCTGTGTGACGGGGTTTTCGCTTCGGGGCAAACGCCGGCGTTATTCTTTAACGACCAGACGTATCACCGCGCCCGGTTCCGAGGTATCCTCCGGCGGTTGAGCAGATCTGCCGGCTTTTGCAATGATTTCTCCCGGAATAATGATTTCATTTTTGTTTTTCAAAATAAACTCTGTGGCGTCATACGCTTTGGAATCCGCGATATCCTGAATAAGGATCTGTGCGATATCCTGAAAATCCGTCCTGATGATCAGCTTCCGGTATTCACCGAAAACGCCGATCGTCAGTGACTTTCCCGCGTTCAGGGTCACGTCGCACTTTGGAATATAATATTTTCTTCCGGAAGTCCTGCCGAGCGTTGCCACGGAAACAACGCCGTTCGGATTTCGCGCGGCGACCGTAAAGGGGAGAAGCCCGTTTTCATCCGGCGTAACCGCCGGCAAATCAATGTTTCTGGCTATAACGGCAGGCGCGGTTTTTCTCAAAACGCCGCCGTCAATACAGTCGCGCACGGCGGAATGTTCAAGCCACCACGCCTCTATCTCATCGTCGGTTTTTTCAAATATCCATGTGTCGGTAAGAGTTTTATCCGAAATCTTAAGTTCTCCCGGAAAAGCGAACGCCGGCGCGATACGGTGCCAGCGCGCCGCCCGGATAACTTCGGTGATTTTTGTTTTCAGGTTTCTGTGCACCGCCGGAAAAGACATATCAGCTTTGCCGTTCGGAAACGCCCCCGCGTACGGATGCCGCATAACACCCATGGAAAATCCGCCCGCGGCGGCGATATATACCTCGTCTTCACAGTTAAGCAGACCCATATTTCCCGGATTTGTCCGCGGCGCGCTATTAAGCGCCGCGATTTTTTCCATGGTCATGGGGATCGACATAACGGCGGGAACGTCATAGGTACGGAAAACATCCGCGTCCGCGATCACTTCGGGAGTCATGGCATGCTCAATCACCAGCCGCGGCGCGTATTTGCGCCCGAGCCGCGTCAGCATTCGGCGGAAATCAGCATTTCTTCCCCGGTTTCCCCAGTCTACTTTCCAATAGGACATCCCCGCCTGTTCCGCTTCTTTCAGTCGCTTTATCCAATATTCCTCTTCGGACAGTTCTCCCTTAAACCGCGGTGACTCCTGCGCGCAAACCCAGCCGCCGAGCCCTTTCCATCCGAGGGCTTTTACCCTTCCCGAAAGCTCTTTCAGCGCTCCTGCGTTGTCGGAAGCGTTTCCTGCGCATACGGGGAATTTTTCTTTGTTTAATACCAAAGAGGCGCAATAGGATAAATCATTGTCCGGCGGCACATCCCAACTGTCGTCCATCACCAAAAAGAGGTCTTCTCTCGCCTCGCTGTAAAAATACGCCCAACCGAACGGCTTTTTCTCCTCAAAAAGCGCCCGCTCGCCTATCACGGCTCTTTGCCCCTCGGGTTTACCGTCGCTCGTGGCATAAAGCTGCGTCTGCCATGTGCAATAATAATCGGGCGTGGGGTTTTGCCGCTTCGGGATAAGATTACAACTCGTAATTTTCATGTTGTCACCTTCGTACCGCCGCCAAAACGGCTGACGGTTTCTGTCCTGCAATACATTCTGTTTCCCCGCTTGTATTGCGGTGCTTTTAATCTTAAAAAATTATATCAAACGCCCGTAAATCCGTCAAGATACGGAAACCGCGGGGTAAAGCCATATAAAATAAATCCCAAAACAAAAAGCCACCCGATGGGTGGCCTTTGTTTTGAGTCTTATGAGCGGAATTGAACCCC
>JAEEGL015045379.1_pt1 | contig 17268 bp, 13 predicted proteins | sample 9134231 | NCBI WGS metagenome assembly JAEEGL01 (sample SAMN16246548, study PRJNA631951) | gut metagenome | biome: gut microbiome; feature: rumen; material: fiber-attached | host: Bos | place: Iran: Karaj | collected 2018-10
AGCCGATGCTGAACAACGGCCAGATCGCCTCCATGGTCCTGGGTTCCTGGGCCTTCACCCAGATGCGTGACGCCGAAGGCGGCGAGCATCCGGAGGACGTGGGCTACATGGCCTTCCCCGTGACCATTGACGGAAAGCAGTACGCCCCCGCCGGCGGCGACTACAACTTCGCCATCAACGCCCAGGCCTCCTATGAGGAGAAGCTGGCTTCCATGTACTACCTGAAGTGGCTGACCCACGAGAGCGGCTTTGCCTACAGCGAAGGCGGCGTGCCGATCGATAAGAACGGCCAGTACCCGGACCTGTACGCGGCCTTCGACGGCATTGACATGCTGTCCGACGCGGACTCCCTGCCCGGCGAGGAAACCCTGCTCAGCGAGCTGAACAGCGAATCCGAACTCAACTTCAACGCCGGCGGCAACACCAAGGTGCAGGAAATCATTGAGCACGCTTTCAACCATGACAAGTCCTTCGATGACATCATGGCTGACTGGAACGCTGCCTGGAGCGACGCGCAGGCTGCCCTGAATGTTGAAGTGAAGTGATTTCTCCATCCCTTTGAACGGCGGCGCCCCTGCCGGGGTTGGCGCCGCCGTTCCTCCGGCGGGACCGTGTGATCCGATCCGGGTCCCGCCTTTTTTCATCAGTACCCGCAGCAGGGAGGTGTGCCCCCGTGAGTATCGTCAGCCCGGTCCGGCCGGACCTGAGAAGGAAAAGGATCAACTGGCAGAAGGTGCTGGTCATCGCGCTGTTCGCCGCCGTGCCCCTGTTCCTGCTGATCCTTTTCACCTACATCCCTTTCGGCAGGATGGTCCAGTTCAGTTTTTACAACATGAGCTATACCAAAACCAAAGGGTTTGTGGGCCTGGACAACTACCTGAGGATCTTTACCAAACCTGAGTATGTGGACGCCATGCTGCTGAGCCTGTATTACATGGCCGGCGCGGTGGTCCAGCTGGCGCTTGCCCTGTTCTTCGCGTCAGTCCTCAGCCTGGAACGGATCCGGGGTGCCGGCGTCTGCAAGGCGGTCCTGTTCTTCCCCTTCCTGGTGAACGGCATCGCCATCGGGTATATCTTCAAGTATTTCTTCACCCGCGGCTTTGTGCTGGACTCCGTCCTGCAGGCCGTCGGGATTCCGCTGGAAAGCCTGCCTTACTGGCTGCGGGACCAGTCGGTCAACAACTGGTCCCTGGTGTTCACCTCCGTGTGGAAATACTGCGGGCAGAACATGGTCCTGTTCATCGGCGCCATCGCCTCCATTGATCCCACCCTGTATGAGGCCGCCACCATTGACGGGGCCAACCGCTGGCAGCAGTTCAAAGCCATTATCCTTCCCGGCATCAAAACCGTGTTCATGCTGAACCTGATCCTGTCGATCACCGGCTCCCTGTCGGCCTTTGAACCGGCTTATGTCGTGGGCAGCATGGGCGCCAACGGAACGGCAACCTTTTTCATCAAAATCCACCAGATGGCCCACGTATCCCAGAAGGTCGGCCAGGCCTGCGCCATGGCCATGGTCCTCATGGTCCTGATCCTGCTGTTCACCATGGGCCAGCGGCTGTTCTTCCGCTATGTGCTGAAGGATTCTGAAAACACCTTCAACGGGAAGGCCAACAAGGCCCGCGCCCTCTGGTAAGGAAGGAGGAACCGGATATGACCACCCTGAGCCACGCCGTGAAGGATGTAAACACCTCCGCCCGGCTGAAACGCTCCGCCATCAAAGCGCTGGAATACCTGGCGCTGCTGCTGGCGTGCTTTATCGCGCTGCTGCCCATCTGGTCCTCCTTTACCACTTCCTTCAAAACCGCCGGGGAATACGCGTCCACCAACGCCATGGCGCTGCCCCGGAACTGGTTCAACTTCGGCAACTACGTCCAGGTCTGGACCGAAGGAGACATGCTCCGGGCGTTCCTGACCTCCGCCTCCGTGGTCGTTGTCGTGGTTACGGTATCTGTCATGATGGGCTCCATGCTGGCCTACGTGCTGAACCGCTTCCGTTTTCCCGGCAACGGGCTGATCCGCAACCTGTTCATGGTCGCCACCCTGATCCCGGGGATCGCCATGCAGGTCACCACCTACCAGATCATGAAGGACCTGGGGTTCCTGAACTCCATCGTTGGCTACATGATCCTGCTGAGCGGAACGGACGTCATCTCCATCTATATTTTCCTGCAGTATTTTGAAAACCTGGACGGTGCCCTGGATGAATCCGCCGTGCTGGAAGGCTGCACCTATTTCGGGGTCTTCTTCCGGATCCTGCTGCCGCTGACAAAGCCGGCCATCATCACCGTCGCCGTCCTGAAGGGCGTAGGGGTATACAACGAGTATTACAGCGCCAACCTTTATCTCCAGTCCAATTCCTGGCGCACAATCTCCACCGCGCTGTATTCCTTCTCCGGCCCTTTCAAGAGTTCCTACAACATCATCTGCGCCGGCGTCCTGCTGACCCTGGTTCCGAGTCTCATCATCTTCCTGGTGTTCCAGAAACAGGTTTACGCGGGCCTGGCCAGCGGATCGGTCAAAGGCTGAAAAAAACCTTTCGGCACAAGGCATAACGGTTGACAGTTAAGGCGGTTTCCATATAATTAATCTTGATGTTAACAATTTGGTTAACAGAGGAGCTTGCAATGTTTGCATCCGGGTTCCGTGATCACCTTGAAAAAGTCATCATCCCCTTCTGGGAAAGCCTGAAAGACAGCAGCTTCGGCGGATATTACGGCCGGGTTGACGAGGACTTGCGGCTGGACCCGACCGCGGATAAAGGGTGTATCCTGAACAGCCGGATCCTGTGGTTCTTTTCCACAGCGGCCAGGGTGCTGAAAAGAAGCGATCTGTGCGCCTACGCGAACCATGCCTGGGTTTTCCTCAGCCGGTTTGAGGATCCGGTCAACGGCGGCTATTACTGGTCCGTCACCCCGGACGGGAAACCGGCGGACACCGCGAAGCATACCTACTGCCAGGCTTTCGTCCTCTACGGGCTTGCGGCGTATTACCGGCTCACCGGCAACCGCGAGGTGCTGGACAAAGCCATGGAACTGTTCAGGCTCATGGAAAGCCGGTGCCGGGATGCCTTCGGATACCTGGAAGCCCAGACGGCGGACTTCATGCCGGCCGTCAACAGCCGGCTCAGCGAAAACGGCGTCATCGCCGCCCGCACCATGAACACGCTGCTGCATGTGACCGAAGCCTATGCCGAACTGTACCGGGCCTTCCCGGACCGCCGTGTCCGGGCCGCCGGCGTTGCCGCCCTGAAGCAGTTCCTGGATAAGGTCTATGATCCGGAAAAGCACCGCATGAACGTGTTCTTTGATTTCCGCTTCCATCCCCTGCTGGATATGCAGAGCTACGGCCACGACATCGAAGGCAGCTGGCTGCTGTGGGACGCCGCGGAAACCTTCCTGCCGGAAGCGGAGCGGGAACCCTGGAAAGCCATGTGCCTGGACCTGCTGCGGAGTACGACGGAGCGCGCCTTTACCAGCCACGGCCTGCATTATGAAACCGTAGAAGGCCGGCTGAACACCCTCCGCGCCTGGTGGCCCCAGGCGGAAGCCATGCTGGGCTTTGAGTTCGGCTGGCGCGTCACAAGGGATCCGGCCTGGCTGGAACGGCTGCAGACTCAATGGGATTATGTGCTCCGGGTGGTGGTGGACCGCCGGGCGCACAGCGAGTGGTTCAACGAACTGCGTGAAAACGGGGACCGCCTCGGCAAGCCGATGGCGGATGAATGGAAATGCCCCTATCATAACGGGAGAATGTGCCTGCGCCTGGCGGAAGCGGCCCTGTCCGGTCCGGCGTAGGCCTGTAAGGAAAGGACTGGAGAAATAATGCCGGAGAAAAAAGCTACCATGAGGGACATCGCGAAAGCGGTGGGGACCAGCGCAGTCACTGTATCAAAAGCCATGGCCGGAAAAACGGGAATGAGCGACGAGCTTCGCATGAAGATCCTGAAAACCGCCATGGAAATGGGATATGAATATCCCCATGGAAGCCGGGCCGTCCTCCCGGAACACCTGGAGATCGGCATCCTGATCCCGGACAAGTATTTCGAACCGGAATCCTATTACGCGGAAATCTATAAGCAGCTGATCAAAAAGCTGGCGGACCTGGGCCATTTCGGCCTGCTGGAAATCCTGGACGCGGAGGATGAAAAGGCCCTGCGGCTGCCCAGCCTCATGACCACCAAGCACGTGGCGGGGCTGATCCTGCTGGGCGAGCCCACCCGGCCCTATTACCGGAAGATTGCCCAGTCCGGCACGCCGGTGGTGTTCCTGGATTTCTTTGACGAGCAGGCCGGCGCTGACGCCGTCGTCGGCGACAACAGCTACGGCACCTTCCGGCTCACCAGCCACCTGATCCGCCTGGGCCATAAGGAAATCGGCTTTGTGGGCAATATCCGGGCAACCGCCAGTATCATGGACCGCTTCCTCGGTTACTGCCGGGCCATGCTCATGAACGACCTGCCCCTCTGGAACGAATGGATCCTGCCGGACCGGGAACTGACCGGCGGGCTGATCCGTCCGGTGCTTCCGGAAAAAATGCCCACCGCCTTTGTCTGCAACTGCGATATGACTGCCCGGCTGATGATCGGCCTGCTGCAGGAAAACGGCTACCGGGTACCGGAAGACATCTCGGTCACGGGCTTTGACGATTACCCCCAGGGCCTGGGAACCGACGTGCCCCTGAGCACCTTCCGCATCGACACCAAAGGCATGATCGAGCTGGCTGTCAAAACCCTGCTGGACCGCTGTGCCGGGGACCGGAAACCCTTCGGCCGGCTGGTGGTCAGCGGCCAGCCCGTGTACCGGGAATCGGAAATCCCAAAAGAGAATTAAACCGGCTTTATCCGGAACAGTATCCCCCTCCGGCTGTCATTCTGAGCGCAGTCGAAGAATCTCCCCCCGCAGGCACGCTTCGCCGCGCAGCCGGAACATCATTTACGAAACCGTCACAAGGAGAATTACCATGTCCGATATCAAGCTGATCAACGCGGGCTCCCTGCCCAATATCCCCTGGCAGGACCGTCCGGCAGGCCTGGAAACCGAATCCCCCGTCTGGCGTTATTCCGAAAACCCGGTCCTGGGCCGGAACCCCACTCCGGAAATCGCCCGGATCTTTAACAGCGCCGTGGTCCCGTGGGAGGACGGCTACATTGCCGTCCTGCGGGGCGAGCAGGTCAACGGGGTGCCCTATGTATACCTGGGCCATTCCAAAGACGGCATCCGCTGGGATGTGGAACGGGAACGGGTGCCCTTTACCGACGAAGCCGGCAGGCCGAAAATGCCCCGCTACGCCTATGACCCCCGCCTGGTAAAGGTGGAGGACACCTATTACGTCATCTGGTGCGGGGACTTCTACGGCGCCTCCATCGGCATGGCGAAGACAAAGGATTTCAAAACCTTCACCCGGCTGGAGAATCCCTTCATTCCCTTCAACCGCAACGCCGTGCTCTTCCCCCGGAAGATCAACGGCACCTTCCGTCTTTTCTCCCGGCCCTCCGACAGCGGCCATACCCCCTTCGGCGACATCTTCCTGAGCGAGAGCCCGGATATGGTGTTCTGGGGAAAGCACCGCCATGTCATGGGCAGCGGCGGGGAATGGTGGCAGGGCGTCAAGATCGGCGCCGGCGCCGCCCCCATTGAAACCAGCGAAGGCTGGCTGCTGTTCTACCACGGCGTTTCCTCCACCTGCAACGGCTTTGTATATTCCATGGGCGGCGCGATCCTGGATATCAATGAGCCCAGCAAAGTCCTTTACCGCTGCGCCAACTACCTGCTGACACCCGAGGAACCCTATGAGGTTACCGGCTTCGTGCCCAACGTGGTTTTCCCCTGCGCCACCCTGCAGGACGGAGACACCGGCCGCATCGCCATCTATTACGGGGCGGCAGACACCCACGTCGGCCTGGCCTTCACCACCGTGGACGCGGTCGTGAACTACATCAAGGCCCACAGCGTCCTGCATCCCGGGGACGATGAGGCGGTACAGGATTATTAATTCATAATTCATAATTAAACCTACTGAAGGCGCGAATCGATGAAAAGCAGAAGTTTTGATTCCCTGATGGAGTCTTATGAGCAGCTGGTCAGCCGGCCGAACCCGGCGGATGAAGGGTTTTACAACGGCCTTTACGTCCGTTACCGGAATCCCGTGCTGACCCGGGAGCACGTCCCGCCCTTCTGGATGTATGACGCCGACCCCCGGTCTAACCCCTTCATGATGCAGCGGCTGGGCGTCAACGCGGTCCTGAACAGCGGCGCCCTGAAACTCAACGGGAAATACTGCCTCGTGGCCCGGGTGGAGGGCATGGACCGGAAAAGCTTTTTCGCCGTAGCGGAAAGCGACCGGCCCACGGAGGGCTTCCGTTTCCGGGATTACCCGGTCATCCTGCCGGATACGGAAAAGCAGGAAACCAACGTGTATGACATGCGCCTGACCGCCCATGAGGACGGCTGGATTTACGGCGTGTTCTGCTCCGAAAGCAAGGACACCGGCAATCCGGACCTGTCCGCCGCGGTCGCTGCCGCCGGCATCGTCAGGACAAAGGACCTGGACACCTGGGAGCGCCTGCCGAACCTGGTCACCCTGAATTCCCCCCAGCAGCGGAACGTGGTGCTGCACCCGTCCTTTGTGAACGGGAAATACGCCTTCTATACCCGGCCCATGGATGACTTTATCGAAACCGGCTCCGGCGGCGGCATCGGCTTCGGCCTGTGCGATGACATCACCCGTCCGGTCATCGGGGAGGAAAAGATCATCTCCCGCCGGAAATACCATACCGTCACCGAGTGCAAGAACGGGGCCGGCGCGGTGCCTATCCGCACAGGCCGGGGCTGGATCCATATCGCCCACGGCGTCCGGAACACCGCCGCCGGGCTGCGCTATGTGCTCTATGCCTTTGCCACGGACCTGGAGGATCCCTCCCGGCTCATTGCCGAACCTTCCGGCATGCTGCTGGGGCCCCTGGGCCGGGAACGTACCGGCGACGTCAGCAACGTGGTCTTTACCAACGGCGCCATCGCGGACGATGACGGCAAAGTCTATATCTACTATGCTTCTTCCGATACCCGGATGCATGTGGCGGAAACGGATGTCGAACGGCTGGAGGACTATGTCTTCAACACGCCGCAGGATCCCCTCCGCAGCCCGGACTGCGTCAGGCAGCGGGCGGAACTGATCCGGAAAAACCTGGAGTATATGAAAGAGAGAAGGTAAGGGTCCATGCTGAAACCCGCGTCGCTGTTCACGGACGGGGCGGTACTCTGCCGCGGAAAGGAAATCCGTGTCTTCGGGGAAACGGATTCCGCTTCGGTCAGGGTCACCCTTACAGGTCCGGACGGCGTCCTCCTGGCCGAATCCTGCTGTGAAAGCAGCGGCGGCCGCTTCCTGGCGGTGCTCCCCCCGCAGCCGGCGCAGACTGGCTGCCGGCTGGTGATCAGCGCCGGCACGGAACAGGTTTCAGCGGAAAACACAGCCATCGGCGAGGTCTTCCTGGCCGGCGGCCAGAGCAATATGGAAATGGAACTGCGCAATGCCGCCGAAGGCCCGGAGATTATCCGGGAATACGACGACCCCCTGCTCAGGTTCTATAACGTCCCGAAGATCGCCGTCGCCGGCCCGCGGCACCGGCTGGCCAATGAACAGGCCCGCTGGCACGCGGTGTCCCCCGGACAGGGCGGGGAGAACAGCGCCGTGGCGTATTTCTTCGGGGCAAAGCTCCGGGAACGGCTGCCCGGCATCCCCGTCGGGATCATCGGCTGCTACTGGGGCGGCACCTCCATCACCTGCTGGATGGAAGAGGAAACCCTCCGCTCCGTCAGCGAAGGAGTCCGTTACCTGGACGCCTACGCGGAGCGCGCGGCCGGGAAAAGCATGGAAACCTGGCTGGAAGAGGAGCAGGCGTTCCAGGAAACCTTCGGGGCCTGGAACCAGGCGGTGGAGCAGTATAAACAGCAGCATCCGGGCGCTTCCTGGGCGGAAACCGAAACCGCCTGCGGCGTGGCGCCCTGGAATCCCCCTGCCGGTCCCGGTTCACCCTACCGGCCGGCCGGCCTTGCGGTAACCATGGTCCGGGAAGTCCTGCCCGCGGCCCTGACAGGCATCCTGTTCTATCAGGGAGAGGAAGACGCGGCGCAGACCGACCGCTATGACGAACTGCTGGCCCTGCTGATCCGTTCCTGGCGGGAAAGCTTCAGGGACCCTTCCCTGCCTTTCCTGTTCGTGCAGCTGCCCATGTGGATTGCCGGCGGAACGCCGGACACCTTCCGCTGGGCTATGCTCCGCAAAGCCCAGGCGGCTGTGCGGGATACCGTGCCGGGCACCGGCATGGTCTGCCTGCTGGACCAGGGGGAATACGGCAACATCCATCCCCTCGTGAAGCGTCCCGTGGGGGAACGCCTGGCGGAGCTGGCCGGCGCGATGCTGTACGGCGGCGGGGAAACCTCTCCCCGGGCAGAAAGCCTGCGGGCGCAGGGTGATACCCTCATCATATCCCTTTCCGCGCCGGTTACTGCCCGCGGCGGAAAGCCGGAGCTCCTGGAGATTGCCGGGGAAAACGGTACCTTTGTCCCCGCGGAGGCGGAAGTCCGCGGAAGCAGCCTGGTGCTGCGTTCAGGACGGGTACCCCGTCCCGTGCGCGCCCGGTATGCCTGGACCGATTATTCCGGCCGGGCAAACCTGTTCGGCATGAACGGCCTCCCGCTGGAGCCTTTTGATCTGTAATCATTCCGTATAAGGAATATATTCTCTGAACAACCGGATAGAGACAGCCCGTTTCAGGCGCTTTTGTTCCCTATCTGAGCATTCAATTTACCAAAAAACAGCATACGCGGTCAGAAAGAGAGTATGGAAATGGAACTCTATCCTCTGATTATGTCGCCTTCTTTCCGCCACGGACAGGAGACGCCCTGGGGCGGCTATGCCCTGAAAAAGCAGTTCGGCAAGGATACGCCTGACGATATTACCGGCGAAAGCCTGGAAGTTTCCGCCCTGCCCGGCCATGAAAGCAGCGTTGCCAACGGCGCCTGCCGGGGAAAAACTCTGCGGGAAATCTTTGATCTCTGGGGAGACCGGCTCACCGGTGTCCCGGGAAAAACCTTCCCCCTCCTGCTCAAGCTCCTGGATGCCCGGCAGCCCCTCTCCGTGCAGGTTCATCCCGGCGACGATTATGCCCGGCTCCATGAGGGCAAATCCGGTAAAAGCGAAGCCTGGTATATTCTGGACGCGGACCCCGGCGCGAAACTGGTGTACGGGGTCGATACCCGGGGCGAGGATCTCCGTTCCGTCGTAAAGGCGGGAAAACTGGAAAACTGCCTGTGCTGGACACCGGTCCGTCCGGGGGACGTATTCTATATCCCCGCCGGCACCGTCCACGCCCTGGGGCCGGGCATCCGCTGCTATGAGATCCAGCAGTCCAGCGACGTCACCTACCGGTTCTGGGACTGGGGCCGCACCGGAAAGGACGGCCGGCCCCGGGAACTGCATACCCGCCAGGCCCTGGCCGTCTCCAGCCCCGGCGTTCCCGCCGTACAGGCGCCGGAAACCCGGAAAACCCCCGGCGGAAGCAGTACCCTGCTGGTCAGCGACCCCCATTTCCGCCTGTACGCCGTGGACCTGGACGGCGACTATTCCCTGCCCTCCGGCCGTATGCTGTTCCTGACACCCATCTCCGGCTGCACCCTGCGCTGGGATACCGGCACCCAGCCGGTCGCTCCTTTCCGCAGCGTCCTCATCCCGGCCGGGATGAAGTCCGTCACCCTCAGCGGAACCGGCCGGGTGCTGGTCGCCTGCGCCGTATAACCTCAAAAAATGACCGGCTGCCCTTCGGCAGCCGGCCTTTTATTTTCAAATCAAAGGACCCAAACGGAACATCTCCGTCTCCAAAAAGAATTAATTATGAATTCTGAATTATGAATTATTCTCAGTATTCCGTCTTCACCGAATCCAGGTGGTAGGTTTCCTTAAAGCGCTGCTCATCCCCCGGGGAGCGGATCACCATGATCTCCCTGAAGCGGCCGCTTTCCTTATCCCTGAATCCCGCCACCTTTTCCCCGGTGCAGATGGAACAGCGGATGACCGGATACTGCTTTTCCGGATCATAGGCGATGCTCTCTGCCAGCGTCTTTTCATAATGCGGCACCTGACCGTGATCCTGGTGCATCTCGATGGCGAATACCACCCCGAAGGCTGCCAGGATCACGCCTCCGGCAATCACCGGCAGCCAGATCATCCGGCCGAGGATCACCCGCAGGATCAGGGGGATCACCACGCCCACCGCCAGGCCCGCCGCGATCCAGCGTCCCCCGTAATGAATGGAATTGATTTTTTTCATCCGGCAGCCTCCGTTCTTTTTTTTCGCAGGCAGAATTCCCGGATCCTGCCGGCCATCCGTTCCGGATACCGGTCAAAATGATGGGTCTCTCCCGCGATGATTTCCAGTTCACAGTCAGCATATTGTTCCGCCGCCCTCACGGAATCCCCGCAGGGCACGGTATCGTCTGCGTCTCCGTGGAGGATCAGCACCGGCCCCTGGTACCGGCCGATGGCTTCCTCCACGTTCGTTTGCTGCGCGGCCCGGAGGTATTCCCCGTCCAGTTCCACGCCTTCCGCGATCCGGATATGCTCCGGAATATGGTCCGGGTCAAAGGTGAATCCCAGCAGGTTTCCTTCCCGGGCGCACCGGGGAATCATGAACGCCGGTGCCCGCAGGATCAGCCCGCCGGTCCGTTCCGGAACCTCCCCCGCCGCCAGCGCCGCGGCCAGCCCGCCCTGGGAGTGGCCGGACAGCCAGACCCCTGTCACAAAGTCCAGGCTTTGGGCATAGTCCATCAGGGCCAGGATGTTGTCCTTCCATTTCCGGATCGTGTGCTCCCGGAAGGTTCCGCCGCTCTCCCCGTGGCCGTACAGGTCCGCGCGGATCGTGGCGAACCCGGCGCTCCGCATCGCTTCTGCCGAAAGGATCGTATGTGTCCGGTTCTTCGCGCTGCCAAACCCGTGCAGCAGGATCACCAGCGGGCAGTTTTCCGCGCCTTCCGGCTTTTCCAGTTCAAAACTCAGCTGTATTCCCTGATCTGAGATATACACCGTCATCTCTCCCTTTGTCTCTCTGTGGTTCTGTTATACCACAGGGAGCTTTGTTTTCGCAATTGCTGTGCCGCGGGCAGTTCAGGAGGTTTGTGGTTTTTCCCCCAGCCGGGGCAGGATCCGGGTCACCCGTCCGGGCAGTACAAAAATATGTGTAAAATTGTTGTAAAATTGTACTTACAATATGTTGACATTTTCCTGTAATTGATGATTAAATATCCCTAATACATCATCTTATGGAAAGGAGGCCCGGAAAATGACCCCTATGACCACTGTCGTTATCGCTGTGCCGAATGGCCGGCTGGCCTTCTCCGGACCTGCCTCCTCAAGGTAATCCGGTCTTGTGCCTTCAGCCGCTCATTCCGCAGTGAATGGGCGGCTTTTTACAAAGAAACAGCAAGGAGAAACTTCCATGACGTTCAAGGAAAGCAAGGACAATCCCCTGCACAGGGACTACGGCCTGTGGTCCAACACGCGCTTTGTGCTGAACCGGGCCCTGAAATACTGTCCCTCGGTATTCCCGGCGGGACTGTGCAACATATTCTGCAGTTCCCTGCTGGGATACTACTGGGGAATCCTGTCCAAATTCATCATCGACACAATCACCGCGGGGCTTCCCGCCGCGGACAAGCACCGCCAGCTCCTCTGGATCCTGGGACTCGGCCTGCTGTGCGCGATCATTCTTTCCATCGGATCCATCTTTACTGACTCCAAACTCTGGCCCCGGTACATCTATATCCGGGGCGGCGTCGTCCATGAGCGGGTGGCCAAGGCCATGCGCATGAACTATGAGATGCTGGAAAAGCCGGAGGCCCTGGACCTGCACCAGCGGGCCTGCAACTCCACGGGCAACAACAGCGAGGGGTTTGAGGGCATGCTGCATATACTGCAGGACCTGGGCCGCAACCTGGTCACCGCCATTGTCGCCTTCAGCGCCGTCACCGTGCTGGACGTGCGCCTGATCCTGGTCCTCACCCTCCTGGGCGTGCTGTCCTTCCTGTATTACCGTTCCATCATGAAACGGGACAAAAAGGAAGTCTGGGACCGGCTGGCCACTATCTGGCGGAAAGACCACTACCTGGCCCGGGTCACCCAGCACTTTGACTATGCCAAGGATATCCGCCTGTTCGCCATGCGCCCGTTCCTGCTGAAAAAGCAGCGGGACATCTTTGACCGCCGGGAGGAGCGGATCGATCACCACCATGACATCTGGAACCGGAATATGTTCTTCGGCCAGGCAACGAACATCATTGCCCGGGGCCTGATCTATACCGTCCTGTATTTCGCGGTGCGCAGCGAAACAAACCCGCTGTCCATCGGCAGCTTCACCCTGTACCTGGCCCTGGCCGACGCCTACTCCGGCGCGCTGATCACCCTGCTGCAGCGGTTCGGGGATTACGGAAAATCCTCCATGCAGGTGGACGACCTGCGGTCTTTCCTGGACCTGAACGGGGACAGCCAGGAGGATGCGCTTCCCCTGCCGGAAGGGGACCGGTGGGAACTGCGGTTCCATGACGTATCCTACCGTTATCCGGAAGCGGACAGGGACGCCCTGTCCCACCTGGACCTGACCCTCCATGCCGGGGAAAAGCTGGCGGTGGTAGGCCTGAACGGTGCCGGGAAGACCACCATGATCAAGCTCCTGCTCCGGCTGTATGATCCCACCGAAGGAACCGTTACCCTCAACGGCACGGACATCCGCCGCTACCGGCGGGAGGAATATTTCACACTTTTCTCCCCCGTCTTCCAGAACGTGGAACTCTTCGCGGCTCCCCTGGCTGAGAACGTCTCCATGCTGCCGAAGGAGGAAACGGACCGGGAGAAGGCTGCCGCCTGCCTCCGGGAAGCGGGGCTGGACAAAAAGCTGGACGGACTGAAATACGGTCTGGACACAGAGCTGCTGAAAATCGCCTCGGAGGAGGGCATTGACCTTTCCGGCGGCGAGAAGCAGAAACTGGCCCTGGCCCGGGCCCTGTACAAGGATGCCCCCGTGGTCGTGCTGGACGAGCCCACCGCGGCGCTGGACGCGCTGGCGGAAAAGCAGCTGTATGAGCGTTTTGACCGGCTGATCGGGAAAAAGAGCGCCGTCTATATCTCCCACCGGCTGGCTTCCACCCGTTTCTGCGACCGGATCGCTATGTTCATGGACGGACGGATGGTGGAATACGGCTCCCATGACGAACTGATGGAAAAGGGCGGCGAATACGCCCGCCTGTTCGATGTGCAGGCCCAGTATTACCGGGAGCATCCCGAAGGAGAGGAGGCGGCGGAATGAACAAGCTGAAGCAAATCATCCGGCTGATGTTTCCCCTCGCCGCGAAAAAGTTCCCGGCCTTCTTTCCCCTGGAAGCGCTGAAAACCCTGTGCGACGTGCTGGCGCCCTTTGTCGCCGTCTTTACCACGCCGCTGATCATTGACGAACTGGCCGGCGCCATGGACCTGGGCAGGCTGTACCTCTACGCCGGAATCCTGATCCTCGGTGAGTGCCTGCTGACCGTCGTGAAGCAGCTCTCCGTCAACCGGCTGAACCGGTACCAGGAGCGGCTGAACAATTACTTCACCCAGAAGACCAGCGAGCATGCCATGGCCCTGGATTTCCAGCTCACGGAGGATAAAAAGGTCCTGGACCAGCTGGAGAAGGCCAACACCGGCATGAGCTGGTACTCCGGCGGTGTCTTCGGCATGTCGGAACAGGTTTTCAGTTTCATCGGCAATATCCTGAAAATCGCCGGCCTGGTCACCGTCATCGTGCTGCGGGCGCCCTGGCTGCTGGCCGCCATATTCCTGTATGTGCTCATCTGCACCTGGCTGACGCAGCTTTCCAACAAAGTGGAAGTAAAAGCCTTTGAGCGGCTTTCAAAAGTCAACCGCATGTTCGGCTATTACGGCTGGGAGACGTCGGATTTCCGTTACGGCAAGGATATCCGGCTCTATGACGCCTCCGGGATGCTGCTGGAAAAGTGGGACGGCCTGGCGGAAGAAAGCTTTGATTCCTGGAGATGGCAGGCGGACACCACCCGGAAATACCAGCTGGTCCAGTCCTGCCTGACTGTACTGACCACGGGCTTTACCTACGGTTATTCCGCGCTGATGACCATCGGCGGCGTCTTCTCCCTGGGCATCTTCAGCCAGATGGTCGCCTCCGCCGGATCCCTGCAGGGCACGCTGCTCAGCCTGGCCCGCAACATCACGGAACTGCTGAAGCGCACAAACTACGCCTATGAGTTCGTGGTGTTCATGAACTATCCGGAAGCCCTGCCCAAAGGCAGCAAACCGGTATCGGCCGGCGGCCACCGGATTGAGTTCCGGAACGTCTCCTTTGCCTACCCCGGCACGGACAAAAAAGTGCTGGACGGTGTCAGCCTCACCGTGGAAGACGGCGAGCGCCTGTCCATCGTCGGCCTGAACGGCGCCGGCAAAACCACGCTGATCAAGCTGCTGTGCCGGCTGTATGATCCCACCGACGGGCAGATTCTCCTGGACGGCACCGATATCCGGGAATACGATTATGGCCAGTATATGGAACAGTTTGCCCCCGTCTTCCAGGATTTCCGGCTTTTCGGCTTTACCGCCGGCGAGAACGTCTGCCTGAAGGACCGGAATGACATAAACGAAGAAGACCGGCGCAGGGTTTCAGGCTTGCTGAAACAGGCCGGTCTGGAAGCCATGGCTGAAAAAATGGAAAGCGGAGAGGATACAAAGCTGTTCAAGTATATGGATGACGACGGCATCGAACCCTCCGGCGGCGAACAGCAGAAGCTGGCCCTGGCCCGGGCCCTGTACAAGGACGCGCCGGTTATCATCCTGGATGAGCCCACCGCCGCCCTGGATCCCGTGGCTGAGTATGAAATCTACCGGCAGTTCAATTCCCTGATCCGGGACAAAACCGCCTTCTATATCTCCCACCGGCTCTCCTCCTGCCGCTTCTGCGATCACATCGCGGTGTTCTCGGAAGGCCGGGTGGCGGAATACGGCACCCATGAGGAACTGGCCGGGATCCCCGGCGGTATCTACGCCGCCATGTTTGAGGCCCAGGCGCAGTATTACAGGTAAATCCTTACCACTCCGGACCGTACCAGGCCACGTCCGTGCAGTCATCCAGCGGGAAAACCAGCAGCGGTTTCCCGTTCTCAAAATCATACCACCCGAAGTGTTTTCCCCAGGACGTGTCCGTACTGTGCGGCGCGTCCTTGTCTGTCTTTTGGATCACGGAGACGGTCACGCCGCCGTCCGGCGGCAGGGTGTCCCGGAAGCCCTGCTCTTTGATGTACTGCTGGTACCGTTCATAATAGAACGGATTCCCGCCGCAGTGGATCACCAGGGGCTCGTCCAGCAGGCCCGCGGCCTCGCCGGCGGTCCGTTCGTTCCATCCGAACTGCCGCATCGTGCCCAGGTACATCAGGATATGATAGGTGCCGTGCTGTACGGCAATCAGGTCGCCGGGCTGCAGGTACATGAACCATTCAACGGGATCATGCTTTGTCAGGATCTCCGTGCCCACGCCGTATGCCAGCAGGTCCGAGATGGACGGATGCCGTTCCAGGCCGCACCGTTCATAGACCAGGTGGGTAAACCCTACGCAGTCCAGCCCGCACAGGTACATATGCGAGTCCTTGTAATACCGGGTGGTGGTCGTCGGATAGAACCGGCGCAGGAATTTCTCCTCGGTGCCGCCGGCGTAGTAATACGGAACGCCCAGCGGCAGCTGGGCTCCCATCAGGCTGTCCGCCGTTTCGTCGTACTTCGCGATAAAGGGGCTGTCCTCTTCCAGCAGGTTCAGGCTGGATTCATACAGCGTGCTGTAACGGATTTTGTCCAGCGGGAAATCCGGCAGTTCCGCCGAAGTGGTGAAGGTGATCTGAAGGCTGAAGGTGTAATCATTCACCTTCATTCCCCAGGGTTTCTTGTCAAAAAGCGGAATCAGCTTCAGTTCTTCCTTCGGCGATTCCATCCAGGCAGCCACCGGTTCCGTCACGTCCCACAGGTTCTGTCCCGTCCGCGCGCAGGCCGGATCCGACCGGGTTTCGCCGCAGGCCAGGGCATACTTCAGCTGCAGTCCGTTCACCGTGCCCGCGGTAAAACGCATGGCCGCGCATTCCAGCTGGAAATCCGGCAGCTTCCGCAGTTCCTCCAGGCTCCACCGTCCGCTGCCCTGCGGCTGGTTCTCCGCGATGGGTTTCAGTGTAATCGTGCCCTTTTTGCCTTTCTTCGTATTGCCGACAAAACCGCCCCCGTCGCACCGGACCGTAACGGTATGCCGTTCCTCCGCCGCGGCTGCGCCGGCAATCAGCAGGAACAGCAGCGCGGCCAGGATCATTATCACGCTCCGGCACCGCCGTTCCCTGTGAATCATCCTGTCCATCGTCCTGTCCTCCCTGTTCTTTTCTTCCTGTGCCGGCGTTCCCCGGCGTGTTTTTCCTATCATATCATACCTTTCCCGGATCGCAAAGAAGGATTCTCCCCCGGTCCGGCGGTTTTCTTCCACATTAACAGACGAACGGAACCCGGGGTTTTTATTCATCCTCCGGGCAGTTTCCCGAAAAAAGCAGGGCAGGGCCGGAACAGGACTGTCCCCCGGCCCTGCCGGAACCGGTGGACGGCGGGCTGTTCCTGCGGTAAAATACAAGGGTTCCGGCCGTCCGGAACAGGCACTGAAAATTTTTTTATTTTTTTTCTGTAACGAAATCCGTAATTCTCCGTCTAACCGATGTACTGAACCGGGAAAGGAGGTGATGATGTGTGAACAGCGAAACCTGTGAGCGGCTTTACAACACCTATTACATGCGGGTCTTCTCCTATGTCATGACGCTGTCCGGCGACCGGCACACCTCCGAGGAGATCACCCAGGAAGCCTTCTTCCGCGCCTTCTCCAAATCCGCTTCCTTCCGGAACGAATCGGATGAGATGACCTGGCTGTGCGCCATCGCGAAAAACTGTTTCGTGGATGAAACGCGGCGCAGGAACAAAAACACCCAGATCCCGGAAGAGCTTCCCGCCGCCGGCAAAAGTATCGAGCAGCTGGTCACGGACAAGGATTCCTCCTTCCGGATCCACGCCGCCCTCCATACCATGGATGAGCCTTACAGGGAAGTCTTCGAGCTGCGGATTTTCGGTGAGCTGTCTTTCAGCCAGATCGGTACCATCTTCGGAAAGACAGAAAACTGGGCGCGGGTCACATATCATCGGGCC
>JAEEGL013208365.1_pt1 | contig 17267 bp, 17 predicted proteins | sample 9134231 | NCBI WGS metagenome assembly JAEEGL01 (sample SAMN16246548, study PRJNA631951) | gut metagenome | biome: gut microbiome; feature: rumen; material: fiber-attached | host: Bos | place: Iran: Karaj | collected 2018-10
AAGAACCAGCCGATATAGGTCTTTTTTCCGTAAAGCTGGCTGACCCAGACCGTATTCACTACGAGCCCGAGAATAAGGCAGTTGATAAGCACGGGGACTATGATATTCGGGAAGAGGCGGATCTTCTTCCACTCGAATTTGCTTTTTGCAAAGGCAAAGGGGCGCTTATTGAGGAATACGCCCATGATAAAGCCCATCAGCGCGGCGATTATCGTAAAGCCGGGATGGTACGTTCCGAACGGGAAAAGCGTCGCGCCGATCAGATCTGCAAGGCCGTAGACCAATGCGGCTTCAAGCGGCCCGAGAAGCACCGCGGCGATCATGGGAGGCACGAAGGTGAAGCCGATGTTCCATCCGGCGCTCTTTATGGAAAGCCCGGGGAACCTGTCGAGCATAACCGTCATGGCAAGGAGCATCGCAAGCACGGAAAGAACGTGCACGTCTATTGACGCGCGGGTCTTTTCCTCGCGCTTTGCCCTTATACAGCCCCATACGACGAACGCCGCGCCGGCCGCGGCAAGCGCCGCACCGGCTAAAACGAGCACGGTCTTCGGATCGGCAAGGTAACGGGAAAGCGCTTCGCGCACGTTAGCGGCAAACTGACCCGAAGCGTTGAGCTCTCCGTTTGAGCCTTTGCCCACGTACAAGCCCGAATACAGACCGAACGAGCCCATGGAGAATATCAGAAGACCGATTATGAATAATACCGCTGACATAATAAAAAACCTCCTTCCACCACATTCATACGACATGGGAAAGGAGATCCTTTGATCTCTTTAGGCTGCCCTATGAAGCGGGATGCAAGCTGTGGACCGCAAGCTTCTTATGCACTTGGCATGAGCTTTTCGTTTGGCCGTCAACTCCCCGTTCGGCCAACACTTAACGAACGCAGCTTTACTCTTCAGCGATGCTATGATACTCCTGTAAAGGATGTTTGTCAATAAGGATTATAAAAGAATACCGCCGTTTTTCGCAGGCGGGCGTCCCCCTGTCCGATAGGGAGCCGCGGATATTGATTTAGTGCGGGAGATATGCTATAATTAATTTGTGAAAATATGTTTTGCAGGAGGAATCCATGAGTTATTCGATCAGAGATATTTCCCTCGCCCCCCTCGGGCATAAGCGCATCGAATGGGTCGAGAGCTATATGCCCGTTCTTGCGGAGATCAAAAAGCGCTTCCGGGAGGAAAAGCCCTTTGCGGGAATGCGCATTTCGGTTTGCGTGCATCTTGAAGCGAAGACCGCGTACCTCGGGCTCCTGTTAAGGGAGGGCGGCGCGGAGGTCGCCGTGACGGGCTCCAACCCCCTTTCCACCAAGGACGATATCTGCGCGGCGCTCGCCGATATGGGCGTCAGCGTTTACGCATGGTTCAACGCCACTCCCGAGGAGTATCACGAGCACATCAGGCAGACGCTCGAATTCAAGCCCCATATCGCGATAGACGACGGCGGCGAGTTCGTGACGATGCTCCACGAGGAGCACCCCGAATACGCCGAAAACCTCATCGGCGGATGCGAAGAGACCACCACGGGCATATTAAAGCTCAGGGCGCGGGTGAAAAACGGCAAGCTCAACTTCCCCATGATGGCCGTTAACGACGCCAACTGCAAGCACCTGTTCGACAACCGCCACGGCACGGGCCAGAGCTCCTGGGACGCCATAATGTACACCACCAACAACATGGTGACGGGCAAGACGGTCGTCGTCGCAGGATACGGATTCTGCTCGAGCGGTATCGCCATGAGGGCCAAGGGCCTCGGCGCGAACGTGATAGTGACCGAGGTCAACCCCTTCCGCGCCCTTGAGGCGGCCATGGACGGCTTCCGCGTAATGAAGATGGACGACGCCGCTCCCCTCGGCGATATCTTCGTCACCGCTACCGGCTGCCGCGACGTCATTACCAAGAGGCATTTTGAAAAGATGAAGGACGGCGTGATACTCGCGAACTCCGGTCATTTCGACGTTGAGGTCTCGAGGACGGATCTTGAGGCGATGGCCGTTAAAAAGATCAACCGCAAGCCCTTCATCGACGGCTACGTTATGCCCGACGGAAGGATACTTAATCTCATGGCGGAAGGCAGGCTGGTAAACATCACCGCCGGCAACGGCCATCCCGCCGAGATAATGGATCTCAGCTTTGCGATCCAGGCGCTCTCCGCGGAGTACCTCGCAAAGCACGGGAAGGAACTCGCTCCCGCGCTCTATAACGTGCCCGAGCAGATCGACCGCGAGGTCGCCATGATCAAGATAGGCGCCATGGGGCTTGGCCTCGACGAGCTCACCCCCGAGCAGAAGGCCTATCTCGAAGCCGAATGAGGCGGCGGAAAACAATTGGATACGCTGCGCTGATACTCGTTCTTGCCCTGCTTTTCTGCGGGTGCGCGCTGCCGGGGAATACGCCCCGGGAGGAATATCCGGCCGACGACGGCTCAGAATTGACAACGCCGACGGAAGCGCCGTCTTCCGGCGGCGACAGCCGCGAGCAGGCGGAAAACCGCGTATTCGCTCTTTATTCGGGGTTTTTGAAGACCTACCGCAGCGGCTCCGAAGGTCTCTTGGGCGCTGTTGCGGAAGGCTCCGACGAGCTTACGCGCTCCTACTATTTCGACCTGATGCGCGATAAGGCGCTGATCTCAAAGCTGTTGAGCGCGCTTTCGCATACGGGAATCACGAGCGGCGACGAAGCCTCCGAAGCTTCATCCGGCGAAGGCAGCATAGGCGTTTCAGGAAGCTTTGAATACTCCTTCCCCGACGGGTCGCGCTTTAAAGGCACTATCGGGGACGGCGAGCTGACCTGCACCGCGGAGGGCTCGCCCGTGAAGGAGCTGAAGCTTTTCAGATACGGCGACAGGTTCATCGCCTGGATCGACCGCGGAAGCTTTACCGGAGTCGCGGAGTTCTTGCCGGACGGGATCAGGTACATGAAGCTGCCGAGTTCCGTTACGGATAAGAAGACCTTCGACGGTTCCGCGTTCCCGGCAGAAGAGGATCTTGCGGTGTTCTCATACGCCGAAGGAAAAGCCGTCGTCGCGGAATAACCGCGCTGCCGCGCGTAATAGAATTCAACCGTGATCCGCCCGGCACGCTAACGGGGCGGATCGAAAAACCAGCATGAAAGGAACCGATCCGAATGCGCTGTCTGATACTTGCGGGGAACAGCCTCGCTCTCGACGTTAAATACTACGTGCCGCTCATAATCATCTGCGCGGTGCTCGCCGGGCTGCTGCTGCTGTTCAAGCTCCTTAATGTAACTTCAAAGGTGCTGTGGAAAACACTCATAAACGGTATGATCGGCGCGGGCATGCTCTGCCTGTTCGATATCGTTTTCATGGGATATATGCACATGAATTTCTTTTTCATCCCGGTAAACTGGGTCAGCTCGCTCATTGCGGGACTGCTCGGCATCCCCGGCGTACTCCTTCTGCTTATAAGAGAGGTTATAAAATAACGCTGTGAAAAGACCCGATAACATCAGATTGGGCGAAAACGGAGATTCGCTCATAATACTCGATCAGACCAGGCTCCCGGGCGAAACGGTCTATATCGAGATCAAAACGCGCGAGCAGCTTTTCGACGCGATAAGAAGGCTCGTTGTGAGGGGCGCGCCCGCAATAGGGATCGCCGCCGCCTACGGATACTATCTCTGCGCAAAAAGGGATATGGATGAGCCGGATCTCTTCCCCCGAATGGACGACGCGGAGCGCTATCTCGCTTCATCCCGTCCGACCGCGGTGAATCTCTCCTGGGCCCTGACCCGTATGCGCCAGACTTTGAAGCGCTGCGCGCTGCTGCCGAGGGAGGAGCTCGTTGAAAAGCTCCGCGAGGAAGCGGAAGCGATCCAGGAAGAGGATATCGAGGCGAACCGCCGGATAAGCGAATACGGTCTCTCGCTGATGACCGAGAACATGGGCATACTCACCCATTGCAACGCGGGGCCGCTGGCCACGAGCTGCTACGGCACGGCGCTCGGCCCCATTCTCATGGCAAAGGAGCGCGGTCTTGAGCCCGTTGTTTTCGCCGATGAAACGAGGCCTCTCCTGCAGGGAGCAAGGCTCACCGCTTACGAGCTGATGCGCGCGGGCGTGGACGTGACCCTCATTTGCGACAATATGGCCAACCAGGTAATGAAGGAGGGCCGCGTGCAGGCCGTTTTCATCGGCTGCGACAGGGCCGCCGCCAACGGCGACGCCGCCAATAAGATCGGCTCCTCCGGCCTTGCCGTTCTGGCAAAGCATTACGGAATACCCTTTTATATGTTCGCGCCGCTTTCGACGGTCGATATGAACACCCCCAACGGGCGCGGGATACGCATCGAGGAGCGCGCGGCGGAAGAGGTAACCGAGCTTTGGTTCAAGGAGCGCATGGCCCCCGAGGGAATCAAGGTCTATAACCCGGCGTTCGACGTTGTGGATCACGAGCTCATTACAGGCATCGTTACCGAGGAGGGGATCATAACCGCCCCCTTCGAGGAGAATTTCAAAATAGCATTCGAAAGAAGCAAGGCAAGGAGGAATACCGAAAATGCTGAAGTATGACGATTACGTTGAGGGCGCAAAAGCGCTTTGCCGCAAGATGGGCGAATTCTGCCCCGAGGTGCTGATTATACTCGGCTCCGGTCTCGGCAAGCTCGGCGACAGGCTGACCGACCCGATATCCATCCCTTACGGCGAGATACCTCACATGAAGCATTCGACCGCTCCCGGGCACGCGGGGCGTTTCCTCGCAGGCGAGCTCGGCGGCAAGCGCGTGCTTATGATGCAGGGCCGTCTGCACATTTATGAGGGCTGGGAACCCGAGGACGCGGTATTTGCGATCAGGATGGCGAGGCTGATAGGCATCGAAACGATGATCGTCACCAACGCCGCCGGCGGGATCAATACCGAATACAAGCCCGGCGAGCTGATGCTGATCTCCGATTTCATCAAGCTGAACGCCGTCAATCCCCTCATCGGCCCGAACATCGAAGAGTTCGGCCCGCGCTTCCCCGATATGACCCGCGTATTTGACCGCGAGTACATGGCGGCCTTCAGAAGGATAGCCGAAAGCCACGGCGAGAATATCCACGAGGGCGTCTACTTCTACTGCACGGGGCCTCAATATGAAACTCCCGCGGAGATCCGCGCGATGCGCATACTCGGCGCAGACGCCGTCGGCATGAGCACCGTTCCGGAGTGCATCGCCGCGAGGCATTGCGGCATGCGCATACTCGGCGTGACCCTCGTCACGAACATGGCCGCCGGCATACTGGACAAGCCCCTTTCCGGCGAAGAGGTCATCGAAGCGGGCAACGCCGCTTCCGACAGGCTCTCCTCCTACGTTACTGAATTCCTCGGTGAGATCTGATGCTGGATACGATAATAAAAAACGCGGTCATTATTCCCATGACCGAAAAAGGCCTCGTGCTTAACGGCTGCTCAATAGGCATAAAAGACGGAAAGATCGCATGCGTCGGGAGCGAGCTCCCTGAAGCGCGCGAGGTGATCGACGCCCGCGGGCATATCGTCATGCCCGGGCTGATCAACGCGCACGCGCATACGGCGATGAGCGTCATGCGCGGTTATGCGGACGATTACGACCTGCAGACCTGGCTTTACGAAAAGATCTTCCCAGTAGAGGCGAGGCTCGGCGAGAAGGCGATAGTCGCCGGAGCGAAGCTCGGCATGGCCGAGATGATCCGAACCGGAACGGTATCGTTCTCCGATATGTACTTCTGCCAGCCCGCCGTGGCGAAAGCGGTCGAAGCCGCCGGCATGAAGGCTAACCTGTGCAACGCGGTGATCGCCATTGGCGACGATTACGATTTCGAAGCCGACCGCGCAGTCATAGAGACCCGAAAGCTCCTAAAGGAATACGGCAATTACGGAGCGATACGGGCGGACGTTTCCATACATGCGGAATACACCAGCCCGCCCGAGATCTGGCTGCGCGTGCACGAATGGGCGAAGCAGTACGGCGTGATAACCCATATACATCTTTCCGAGACCCGTTCGGAGCACGAGCAGGCGAGATCGCGCCACGGCTGCACCGCTGCGGCTGCCTTTGAAAAATACGGCGTGCTGGACACGCCCGTGCTGTTCGCGCACGGCGTATGGCTCGATGACGATGATATGCGCATCATCGCCGGGCACGGAGCCTCCGTCGCGCATTGTCCCGTTTCCAACATGAAGCTCGGAAGCGGCATGGCGAACGTCAAAAAGCTTAAACAGGCCGGGGTGAACGTGTGCCTCGGCACGGACGGAGCATGCTCCAATAATTCGCTCGATCTTTTTGAGGAGCTGAAGCTGAGCGCGCTCATCGCTAAGGGAGTTTCGCTCGATCCCACCGCGCTTCCCGCATACGAAGCGCTTAAAATGGCAACGGTCAACGGCGCAAAAGCGCAGGGACGTGAAAACGAGACCGGAAGGATCGCCCCGGGCTTTGACGCGGATCTGATAATCATCGATACCGATCGGCCCCATATGCGGCCCGTTTACGACCCGATCTCCGCCGTGGTCTATTCCGCCCGCGGAAGCGACGTTGAAACGACCATGGTCAAGGGGCGCGTGCTTTACCGCGGCGGCAAATGGCTGACGATGGACGTTGAAAAGGCCGTGCGCGAAGTTGAGGAATACGCCGTGCCGATAGTGCTGAATAAATAAAAAACTCTAAGCGTCTTGATCTCAAGGCGCTTTTTTTGAAACCTTCCGGGTTTTTTTACGGGATATAAGATGAAGGCGCCCTTAAAGGATCGAAGAAAGGAGGAGCTGCGATGAAGGACGAAAGGATCGTCGATCTGTTTTTCGAGCGAAGCGAAGAAGCGCTGCGGCAGGCCGAAGCGAAGTACAAAAGGATCATGCTCGCTCAGGCGGGAAACGTGCTTTACGACCGCGAGGACTGTCTCGAAGCCGTGAACGACGCGCTTCTCGCGGCATGGGATTCGATCCCGCCGAACCGCCCCGATTCGCTGGGAGGATATCTCATCCATCTCGTAAGGCAGATATCCATCGATCGTTACCGCAAGCTTTGCAGCGTAAAGCGCGGCGGCGGCGAAATGACGCTCTCGCTTTCCGAACTTGAAGAAGTGATTTCGCATGAAAGCGGCCCCGAGTCCGAGCTTGAAAACTCGCTGCTGAATAAAGCCGTCGCGGATTTTTTCGGCTCGCTTTCCCCCGAGGAGAGGCGCTTATTCATTGCACGCTATTACTATTTCGATCCCGTTTCCCGCGCGGCTCATTACTGCGGCATGAGCGTTCCAAAGGCCAAAAGCATGCTGTTTCGGCTGAGGAGAAGGCTCAGGGAGCATCTTGAAAAGGAAGGTATTGAAATATGAACAGTAAAGATATCCTTATTGAATCGATCGGGGACGCCGCAGGCAAATATGCGGATGAGGTCGCTCGGCTCAAAGCCGAGGAAAAGAAGCGAACTTCCCGGTTTGCTTATACAGCGGCCGCGCTGCTGCTGACGGTCGGCGCCGCGATACCGCTCCTCATTCTGCTTCCGAAGCAGAGCGGCGAAGACAAAAGTGCGGCAGCGCCAACCGATCAGCCGGGGATCATCGTTTCCTCCGTTTCCTCCGGAGGTCACGCCGACGCCTGTTATAGCGTCACCGCCTTTAGCTTTTCCGAAATGGAGCAGCAGGCTGACGTAATAGTTCTCGCCGAGCCCGTTTCGCAGTACAGCAAAGCAGAGGGGCTGACGATGACCGCAGTGCTTGATGTTAAAAAGCTTTTCAAGGGCGAATGCGAAACGACCATCGAGCTTTATCAGATGGACGACGGTTATAAGGTCAGCATCGGCAGGCAGTACCTTCTGTTTCTCGGCAAGCAGGAAAGCGGCGAGCCGGGCAGGGCTGCATACTATAACGTCGCCGGACCGGAAGCGAAATACGAATACGATCCCGAACGCGAAAGGCTCGTGGCGAGTTCCGCGACCATGCTTGGCTGCGATCTCGATAAATGGCTCGCCGTCAACATGCCGGAGCTTGGAGAGAAGCCTGCGGCGCTGGAGCTTGCCAGGCTCGAGAAATACCACTCCTCCCCCGCCTGCCTTGAAACGATCTACGATAGTTTTGAGAGGCTTAAAAATGACGCATACTGCATCGTGCATGTAAAAGTGCTCGGGCAGAATATCGAGCTGGTTAACGACCTCCCCCAAACGCATACGAGCATACGCATCCTTGAAACGCTGAAGGGCGGCGAAACCGCAGGTAGTGTTCTCGACGTCGTCGAGGAAGGCGGTTTCAGCGACGAATTACTGTTCGGCAATTACCCTCAGCTTGCAAAAGGCACGGAATACTTGCTGTTTCTAAGCTATTCGGATGGTAACTATTATATCTGCGGAGCGTTCCAGGGAAGGTTCATACTGCGCGGCGGATACGTTATCCAGCAGAAAACCGATGAAGTCGGGTTAAATGACTACGTTCCCGTAACACTTGAGGAATTCAAAGAGCTTGTGGGATAAGAATACAATAAACAAAAAGCCCGTTTTCGGGCTTTTTTGATTAATACATCAGTTCTCCTTCGGCTGCTCTTTGGGAGCTTCCGTGCCGACAGGTTCCTGCTTGGGCTCTTCGGGTTTTGCGTTTACGGGTTGGTCATCTTCAGCGGCCCACTCGTTAACCTTGCGGATACCTTGTTTGACCGTCTTTACGACCGATTTTCCGAGATCGGTCCCGAACTGCTCGATCTCCTTGACGATGTTGGTATCTGATATGGTCTTGCCCATATTATCCAGATCCTTCTCGACCTGCTTCCATGCTTCCTTGACTTTAGACATTGCGGACCTCCTTTCATTGGGGTTCTGCTTTGCATTATGTACTAACATGAATAAAATGTCAACAGTCTTTTTTTGCGTTTTTTTGCAGGCGTTTTTTCTCTGCCGCTGAATACCGCGTCACGAACGCGGGAAAAATCATAGTATCAGACAATTACGCGGAGGATACTATGGCTTCAGGCAAGGTTGAGATTTGCGGCATCAATACGAGCGCGCTCCCGAAGATCGACGCGGCGAAGAGCCGCGAACTGCTGGAACGCATCAAAGGCGGCGACGGCACGGCCCGCGAGGAGTTCATAGAGGGCAACCTCAGGCTGGTGCTCTCGGTGATACAGCGCTTTTCGGGGCGCGGAGAACCGCCCGACGATCTCTTTCAGATAGGCTGCATAGGGCTTATAAAGGCGATAGACAATTTCGACGTTTCCCACGGGGTGCGCTTTTCGACTTACGCGGTGCCGATGATAATAGGCGAGGTCAGAAGGTTCCTTCGCGACAACAGCAGTATGCGCGTTTCGCGTTCCATACGCGACACGGCCTATCACGCCCTGCGCGAAAGGGCTAAGCTCGAATATGAGCTGGGCCGCGAGCCGACGCTGGGCGAGATATCAAAGGCCATGGATCTGGATGAAAGCGATGTTGTATTCGCGCTGGACGCGATAGCGGATCCCGTTTCATTGAACGAGCCCGTCTTCCGCGACGACGGGGACGCGGTGTTCATAGTGGATCAGGTAAAGGACGAGTCCGCCTCGGAGGAAAAATGGCTCAACTCCGTCGCTCTTAAAGACGGCATGGAGCATCTTTCGGAACGCGAGCGAAGGATAATCGAGATGCGCTTCTTTTTGGGCCGCACCCAGACCGAGGTCGCCGGAGAGATAGGCATCAGCCAGGCGCAGGTCTCGCGCCTTGAAAAGCACGCGCTGGGGCAGATGAAGAGATACGTTTAAACAACAAAAAAGGAGCGTAAGCTCCCTTTTTGTGTTGTATCGATGCCGAATGGCCGGTTGATTTGAAGAGCAGACATCCGGTATCAGCCTTTTTTATCGCCGCCTACCCCTCCGCCATCTCGTTGAGAAGCGCTTCGATATCCTCGAATCTGTAAACCCTCATGGGCGCGTCGCCGTCGTATTCTTCGTGAATACGGTCGGAATCATGAGTGAAGAGTTCGACCGTCCTTGCAAGCGCTATATCCTGCTTCTGGATGTTCACTATGAGTTCGTTGATGAGCGAACGGGTGTAACAGTCGCTCAGTTCTGCTTCCTTCTTTTGCTTTGTCGCGCGGCTTATATCCCCTATAAGATCGATGAGGTAATCCCCGCCGGACTTATCCTGCGCATAAATAAGGTATCCGGTTCCGAAGACCATGATCTCGTATGCGTTCTCATGGCGCTGCACGCCCTCATCCCATCTGTCGTATTTGTAAAGGAACACGAGCAGCTTGTTTCCGTACGTGAACAGAGGCGTGTTGTAAGCGCTGTGACCGGAGTTCGCTTCCTGACGAAGCGCGATCTTATCGGGTATTTCTCCCTTATAGACCTTATCGACGGAAACTTCGAAGAAAGTGCAGAAAAAGTTTTCGGAGAGCCAGTTTTCGACCGTCACGAGGCAGACTGCGTCGGCATGCTCGTACGCCGACCTGAAGCCGTAGAAATAATTATAATCCCTCATGGCGTGAGAAGTGCCTTTGGGCTTGCGGACAGGCGCAAATACCGCGTCTTCGGGAACGGTGACGGGCTGCTTCCATGCTTCGGCGGGATCGACGGTATTCTCGGGAGCCGCCGCCTCAAAAGAGCCGGAAGGTTTTGCGTAAAGCTTTATCGCCGCGAATACCGCGCCTGCGAGCAGCATTATCGCCGCGGCTGCGGCGGCCGTCAGCAGAACGCGCTTATAGCGCGGCCTGCCTTTTTCACGGGAAGCGCGGTTTTCCGCCGATTTTACGTATTCCTCATCTATATCTCCGATGATCTCGGCAAAGGTTTCGGTGTTCATAACAAATACTCCTTTTCCTTTAAGTATTTTTTTAATCTTTTCCTCAGCCTGTGAAGCTGAACGTAAATGATCTTTTCGGATACCCCGAACTTTGACGCAAGGTTTTCGACCGATTCGAAATGCCAGTATCTGAGCACGAACAGGTCGCGCCTGTTCTCGGGCAGCGTGCTCAAAAAATCGTTTATCGCGCCGATAAGCTCCTTCCGGATAAGGGTCTGTTCAGGATCGTCCGTGCCCGAAACAAGCTCCGACAGCTCCGAAAGCGGCGTCGTTTTCGCAGAGTCGCGCCTCTGCGCCCTTGACCGGACGCGCATGTTGATCGCCGTGTTGCGGGTAAGCTTGCCGAGGAAAGTCTTAAGGTTTTCCGGAGCGTATTTGGGGATCGTCTCCCAGGCTTTGAGCATGACCTCGCTCACACAGTCTTCCGCATCCTGATCATTATCCAGTATCCGCCCGGCTATCGTAAGGCAGTATCCCCGCCAGCTCTCCGGATCGTTCGGGCCGTACTCGGGAACAGGATCCAAACGTCCTTCATCGCTCATACCCTTCTCCTTTCTTCGAAATGCTGTGAAAGGCCTTTCACCTTAATACACAAAAAACACCGAAAAATCTTTCACACCGGATAAAATATATTTTTAAAAAGACGTTTTTCCGCCGCGGGGTTGCGGCGGCTTCGGGGAATATGGTATAATGGATACGCGAATAATTCAAGGAGAAAAATGCCTGAAAAAAGGCAGATAACGGCGATATGAAAAGATATGACGTGATAATCATCGGCGCAGGCCCCGGCGGGATATTCACCGCATACGAGCTGACGAAGACCGCGCCGGAGCTTTCGATAGCGGTTTTCGAGGCGGGCAATCCGCTTGAAAAGCGCAAATGCCCGATCGACGGCGTGCGTATAAGGAGCTGCATACATTGTCCCACCTGCGCGATAATGAACGGCTTCGGCGGCGCCGGGGCTTTTTCCGACGGCAAGTACAACATCACCAACGATTTCGGCGGCAGCCTGCACGAATACATCGGCAAGGCGAAGGCTACGGAGCTGATGAACTACGTCGATTCCATCAACATGGCGTACGGCGGCGAGGGCTCGAAGCTCTATTCCACCGCCAATTCGCACATCAAAAAGCTCTGTATGCAGAATAAGCTCCACCTGCTCGACGCGCAGGTCAGGCACCTCGGCACGGACAAGAACTATGTCGTATTGGAGCACCTGTTCGATATTCTAAAGGATAAGGCGGAATTCTTCTTCCGCACTCCCGTTGAGAAGGTCGAAAGGAACGGCGAAGGGTTTATCATCTACACCTCCAAAGAGGTTTTTGAATGTGATAAATGCGTGATCTCGGTAGGCCGCAGCGGCTCCAAATGGATGGAGAGCGTCTGCCGCGAGCTCGATATAGCGACGAAGTCCAACCGCGTGGATATCGGCGTGAGAGTCGAGCTGCCCGCGGAGATATTCTCGCACCTGACGGACGAACTGTATGAATCGAAGATAGTCTACCGCACGGAAAAATACGGCGACCTCGTTCGGACTTTCTGCATGAACCCGAACGGCGCCGTCGTTACCGAGAACACCAACGGCATAGTTACCGTCAACGGGCACAGCTACGAGGATCCCGCTCTGCATACCGCGAACACCAATTTCGCGCTGCTCGTTTCAAAGCATTTCACGGAGCCGTTCAACGATTCCACCGCCTATGCGGAGAACATCGCGAAGCTCTCCAACATGCTTGGCGGCGGCGTCATGCTCCAGCGTTTCGGCGACCTGATCGACGGCAAACGCTCCACGGCAAAGCGCATACAGGAGAGCTTTACACAGCCCACGCTTTCGGCCACGCCGGGCGACCTCTCCCTCGTCATGCCAAAGCGCATACTGGACGGCATTATCGAGATGATCTACGCGCTCGACAACATCGCTCCCGGCACCGCGAACGACGACACGCTGCTTTACGGTGTGGAAGTCAAGTTCTATAATATGACGGTGGAGCTCAGCCCCGATCTTGAAACGAAGTACCGCGGGCTGTACGTTATCGGCGACGGCAGCGGAGTTACGCACTCGCTCTCGCACGCCTCCGCAAGCGGAGTGTTCGTTGCGAGGAAGATCGCCGAAAGCCGGATCGACAGGATATAGAGGTGCATAGATGGATCGTTTTATAAAGGCGGCGGCTGCTTTATTGCTTTTGCTGACGCTGATGCTTTCGGCGGGCTGCGCTGAAAAGGACTCCGGCGCGCCGGTCGGAGCGAACGTCGTCACGGTGGAGCAGAACGCATCCGAAACGGCCGGGACGACCGCCGTACCGACGCCGGCTCCCACGGTTACCCCCGAGCCGACCGAAGCTCCGACGGAGGATCCCGGCGCTATCCGCATAATCGGCGAGGATGAGCTTAACGCGATACTCGCAAGGAGCGTTTATTCCTCCGAAGAGCAGAAGGTCTTCGTTGAATCGGCGCTTTCGCTCGTCGGAAAGGTCAGTTACTTCTGGGGCGGGAAAAGCTATCATATCGGCTTCGATCCCGATTGGGGCAAGCTGCGCAAGGTCACCTGCACGGGCGACAGCACAACGGGACAGACCCTTCCCTACGGGCTCGACTGCTCCGGCTTTATTTGCTGGTGCGGCGCTCAGCTCGGAAAGGGCGTAAAGTGGACGAGCACCAATATCGGCGAAGGCTCATGGTATCAATGGAATAACTCGGTCGAAGTCGACAGGGACAAACTCCGGCCGGGCGATATTGCATTCCAGAACCCGTACCCCGGAGCGGAAACCCAGCACGTCGGCATAGTTGTCGGGTTCTTGGAAAACGGCGACCCGGTAATAGTTCATTGTTCGTGCACGGAAAACGCGGTCGTCGTTTCGACCGCGGGCGAGACCTTCAATATTTTCAGACGCCTCAACTTTTTGAACGGCTGACAACAGCCCCGGCGAGAATAAAAAAGCATGATACGGGAGGCCGGCTCCCGCATCATGCTTTTTTTAGCGTAAAGGGAGGCGGATCGCCTCCCTTATATGTTCCCGTCAAAAAGCGGGCTTTATAATATCAAAGAGTGTTATCCTCTATGGCTTTGGCTACGAGCTTTGCCATGCGGGCGAGCAGGTCGCGGTTATCGATGATAAGATCGTAAACGGTATCCTCGGAAAGAACGCCGCGCTTCAGATCCTTAGGGAGCTTCCCCGCCTCATCCGCCTCGTAATCGCGCATCCATTGGGTGCTGCCGTAATAATCGGAGAGCTTTTTCCATTCGGGCTGCGCTTTTTCGTACTTTTCAAGCGCGGCGGCGAGCGCGCTTATCGCCTCGGCGGAAACGTCGAGGTTCTTTTCCATTTCGTTAATGCGGTCGATGCGTTTCATTCCTGCGCCTTCTTTCTTTTAAATATACATCCTGTTGCCGTTCCTGTTGGGTTCGCTGGTGCAGTTGAGACCGAGTTTTCTGTAAACGGACATATCCGCCCTTGTGAGCATTACCGAGGAATGTGCTTCGCAGCCTTTGAGCTTGGGGATCTGCCTTATCGCAAGCTCCGCCGTGGGGTTGGTCGCGGCGCAGATCGAAAGCGCATAGAGCACCTCGTCGGAATGAAGGAGGGGATTCTCGCTGCCGAAATGATCGGTCTTCAGCTTTCTTATGGGTTCGAGTATTATCGGAGAGATGAGGTCGATATCCTTATTGATCCCCGCGAGCGCCTTAAGCGCGTTTACCAGCGCGCCTGCGGAGGGGCCGACGAAAGTGCCCGTCTTGCCGGTTATCATCGTGCCGTCGGGAAGCTCTATCGCCATAGCGGGAGCGCCGGTCTCCTCCGCCTTTTTCAAAGCGGCGGCCACGACGGGACGGTCGTCGACGGTTATGCCCGCGCGATCCATTATAAGCTCCGCCTTATAGACCTGATCCTTATCTACCCTGCCGCGCTTGAACGCGCAGGCGGTCTGATAGTAGCGGCGGATTATCTCCTGCTTGGCGGCGGCGCAGACGACGTCGTCGTCGATTATGCAGTTGCCGATCATGTTGACGCCCATATCCGTCGGGGATTTATAGGGCGATTCGCCGTAAATATGCGTGAACATCGTGTTGAGCACGGGGAAGGACTCGACGTCGCGGTTATAATTGACGGTCGATACCCCGTAGGCTTCAAGGTGGAACGGATCGATCATGTTCATATCGTCAAGATCGATCGTGGCCGCCTCGTACGCAAGATTGACGGGATGCGAAAGAGGAAGGTTCCATACGGGGAATGTCTCGAACTTTGCGTATCCTGCCCTTACGCCGCGGCGGTATTCCTGATAGACTTGGGAGAGGCATACGGCCAGCTTGCCGGAGCCGGGACCGGGCGCGGTGACGACTACGAGCGGACGGGTGGTCTCGATATAATCGTTGCGGCCGAAGCCTTCGTCGCTGATTATGAATTTGGGATTCTTGGGATAACCCTCGATGGGGTAATGGCGATAGACCTTTACGCCGAGGCGCTGGAGCCTTTCGGCAAAGGAATCGACGGCGGTCTGACCATCGCGGTATCTGGTGATGACGACGCCGGAAACGAGCAGCCCGCGGGCGCTGAAAGCATCGATGAGGCGAAGCACCTCGCGGTCGTAAGCGATGTCGATATCGCTCCTGATCTTATTGTGCTCGATATCGCCCGCATGGATGGCGAGGATTATCTCCGCGGAATCCTTGAGCTCGCAGAGCATGTTGATCTTCGTATCGGGCTTGAAGCCCGGCACAACGCGCGAAGCATGGTAATCGTCGAAAAGCTTGCCGCCGAATTCAAGATAGAGCTTATCGCCGAAATGCTCGATACGCTCCAGTATCTTCTGCGACTGCATCGAAATGTATTTTTCGTTATCAAACCCCAGTTTCATAGATCAAGCCGCCCCTTTTGAAGATTAGTTATCAGGTCTGTCCCCCGTTTTTGCCTCTGGATCGGGCCGCAGGCAAGGTATGCCATTCGAAGAAAAACCGTTTATAACCACAATATCTTGTATTATACATTTTGGCCCTGCTTCCGTCAAGAGCAAAACGGATTTTTTGACGAACGTAACGAACTCTTTTCCCATCTTAAAAGCGATCCGCCGCTTTACTCGAAGCGCGAACTCGGTTATAATTAAGAAAATAGAGATAAAGGCGGCGGATCGTGAGGATAAGGCGGTTTACCGAAAGCGACGCCGGGGACCTTTTCAGGCTCCTGTCGGACGAAAGAGTCATGGAATACCTCGAACCCGTTTTCGACGAGAAGAAAACGGAGGCTTTTCTGCGCTCCGCGGGAACGTGCCGGGAACCGCTGATATGGGCGGTCGAGGAAAACGGCGGTTTTATCGGTTACGTCATCCTGCACGGTTTTGACGGCGACTCCCTTGAGATAGGATGGGTGCTCCTGCCGGAATACTGGGGCGCAGGCCGCGCCTCGCGGCTTACCGAAACGCTTATCGAAAGAGCTTATTCCGCCGGAAAGGAAGCCGTGATCGAGTGTCATCCCGCGCAGGAAGCGACGAAGCATATCGCCGAAAAGTACGGATTCGGATCCGAAGGGCTCCGCGGCGGGTGCGAAACTTACCGGCTGACGCTTTCGAACATGCTGCTCCCCCGCCTCTCCGATGAATACTGCGTGAAAAGGCTCAATGAAGACGACGTTGAGAGCGTCTATTCGCTTTCGGCCTCCAATCCGCTTTTCTATCGTTATCATCCGCCTTTCGTTACGCGGGAAAGCATATCGGAGGATATGCGCGCGCTGCCGCCCGGAAAGAGCATGAAGGACAAGCTCTTCATAGGTTATTACACTAAAAGCGGGCTGGCGGCGGTGATGGATCTGGTGCTCAAATACCCCGACGGCGAAACGGCGTTCATCGGTTTTTTCATGGTGGACGCAAAGCTGCAGGGCAGAGGCGCGGGCTCCGGTATCATCGGCGAATGTGAACGCGCGCTGAAGGGATGCGGATTCAAAAGGATACGGCTCGCCGTCGACCGGGGAAACCCGCAAAGCAGCTCGTTCTGGCGGAAAAACGGCTTCGCGCCTGCCGGTGAGGAATACCCCTGCGGGAACGGGACAGTCATCGTGATGGAAAAGAAACTATAAAAAACGCGCCTTTAGAAAAGCGCTGCGATGAACCGGGGACGCGCCAAATCTCCCCGGTTGTTTTTTTTATAATACGGCTTTCGCCATTTGTGTCCTATAAAAAAACACCGGCCTATGGAGCTTTGTTCCGCAGGCCATTGTGATAGAACGCGCAAGAGGAGAACGGCGGGGAGTCCGACAAACGGGGATTTGTCTTTATCTATGCTTTTCTAATCGTATAAGACCTTCTTCATCCGGTACACTTATTCCGTTTTTATATGTGTATCCCATTTTTATATAAAAGGGAGTTGCAGTGATCGAGGCAGGTATTTCAATTCTGTTCGCGCGAAGGAAATACTCGTCTTTTTCCAAAGTATCTATGATCTTTCTTCCGATTCCTTGCCCGTGATACTCTGGTAAAACGAAGATAGTGAATAAACTACTTTCGTCAACTTTACCCCAGTACGGTCCTATTGCACCGCAGCCCA
>JAEEGL010189647.1_pt1 | contig 17266 bp, 16 predicted proteins | sample 9134231 | NCBI WGS metagenome assembly JAEEGL01 (sample SAMN16246548, study PRJNA631951) | gut metagenome | biome: gut microbiome; feature: rumen; material: fiber-attached | host: Bos | place: Iran: Karaj | collected 2018-10
ACAAGTCTTGAGGATGCAAACCAGAAGCAGGAAGAACTCACTGCTGCAGTAAAAGCACTTATTGAAGCTTGAATATAAGTGATTAGATTCTTATTGAGACTGCCTTTGGGCAGTCTCAATTGTTGTATAATAGACCTATGCTGAATAATATTAAGAAGACAATTGCATACGCCAGAAGAAATGGGGTAAGTAGTGCTATAATTGCTGCCGCTGAAAGGATTCACGATCAGACTAGCGATAACTATGAATTTGTTCCTACATCAGAGGAGCATTTAGAAAAACAGAGTAAATGGTATCGCTCAATATTAAATGATTCGGGAAAATCTAAGAAGCTGCCATATATTAGCATTCTAGTGCCATGCTACAACACAGATAAGGATTTCTTTAAGGAAATGGTTGATTCAGTAAGGAACCAGACCTACGGTAAGTGGGAGCTGATCCTTGCGGAGGCACCGGTTATCAAGGAGAAGGATGGCAAGAAGATTACCTTATATCCACTGGCTAAGATTATAGAAAAATATACAGCTTATGACGGAAGAATCAGGTATCTGAGACTTAAATCAAATGATGGCATTTCAGCTAATACGAATGCTGCCCTGGATATTGCCAAGGGTGATTATATAGCGCTTCTTGATCATGATGACTATATTACTCCGGATGCACTATGTGAAATAGCTATTGCAGCCATCAAGAATTATCCCAAGCTGATTTATTCTGATGAGGATAAATGCGATGCTGCTGGCAAGAGATTTTTCCAGCACCATAAAAAGAATCCTTTTAATCCCGATATGTTCCTGTCCAATAATTATATCTGCCATTTTACTGCTGTAAGATCTGACATTATGTTCCAGAAGAGATTCAGACCTGAGTTTGATGGAGCACAGGACTACGATCTTTTCCTTAGAAGCATTGGCGAGACCATGTGGGCAAGGGATTTCTATAGACAGGTGGTTCATATACCTAAGGTTTTGTACCATTGGAGAAGTCATGATAACTCAACATCTGCCAATCCTCAGAGTAAGACCTATGCTTATGAGGCTGGACGACTTGCAGTGTATGATTTCATGAAATCCTATGGCATACAGTGTACAGTTGAGAATTTAAAGCACGTTGGCTTTTACAGGGTGGAGTATAGCGGAGATATATTCGCTGACAGGAAGGACCTTGGAGCAATAGGCGGAAGAATAGTAAACCGAAAGGGCACCATAACAGGTGGCAACTACAGGGATAACGGCAGAGTGCGATTTGAAAACCTTCCCAAAGGATATAGTGGCGGAATTCAGCACAGAGCTGTCCTTCAGCAGGATACAGATGCCGTTGATATCAGATGTATGAAAGTGCGTCCACAGTTATATGATCTGTATGAAGAGATTTTTGGAATACCCTATGTGGATACTCTTGAGGATTCAAATATAAGCCTTGGCGATATTGGAACTGAGGAAGAAATCAGGGAAAAGAGCATTCGATTTGGCAAAGCAGTAAGAGACAGGGGATTCAGGGTTTTATGGGATCCAAAGTACGAAACTACTGTGTTATGATGAGGAAATGAGTTGGAAAATAAAGTTACAATTGTAATTCCAAACTACAATGGAAAGAAGTACCTGAAGGATTGCTTAAGGAGCCTTGGCAAACAGACTGTTAAGGCCCCGGTTATTGTTGTGGACAACGCATCCTCTGATGGAAGCGTGGAGTATATTAAACAACTGGTATCGGAGAATCCGTCTAAGTATCCTGAAGTACGAATAGTAGAGCTTTCATCTAATACCGGTTTTTCCAACGCTGTTAATATTGGTATTGAGATGTCTGACTCAGAGTATGTCATCCTCCTTAATAACGATACTGTTTCTAAGGAGACCATGACAGAGAAGCTTCTTGATGCTATAGAGAAGAGCGATAGGATATTCTCAGTTGGAGCTAAGATGCTCTCTATGAAAAATCCTGATGTTATTGATGATGCAGGGGATTATTACTGCGCTCTTGGCTGGGCTTTTTCTCCCGGACGAGACAAGAATGCAAAAACATACTCTAAAAGATGTGCTGTTACAAGCGCCTGTGCTGGTGCTGCCATATACAGGAAAAGCATTTTTGAGAAGATAGGGCTTTTTGATGTTGCGCATTTTTGCTACCTTGAGGATGTGGACATTGGCTATAGAGCCAGAATTTTCGGATATAAGAATATGTTTGAGCCATCTGCTATTGTTTATCATGCAGGTAGTGGAACAAGTGGCTCAAGATATAATAAGTTTAAAGAAGAGCTTACCGCAGCGAATAACATCTATTTTATCTATAAAAATATGCCTGCCCTTCAGCTTGTTATCAATCTACCGTTTATAATACTTGGTATATTGATAAAACAGGCATACTTTGCCAGAAAAAAGCTGGGGTTGTCCTATGCCAAGGGGCTTTTTATGGGAGTAAAAAAGGCATTTGGTAATGGAGATAAAAAGGTAGTTTATGACATAAAAAATACGGGGAATTATATCACACTCGAGATAGAGCTTCTAATTAATTGTATTCGTAGACTTGTAGGGTGAATTGGTATAAAATAATCGTGATATGATTAAAGACAATCAGACAAATCTTAATAGATTGCATATTGTTGGGGATGGAATATTAATAGCCTGTTCTTATGTACTGGCCTGGTATATCAAGTTTGAATCACCTTTTTCAAATGTGGATCCAGAGGTCGGTTACCTTTCTATGGGCACTTATTTTTCAGCCCTCTATTTTTTGATACCCGCATATCTGATCTTATATAGCGTTTCCAATCTGTACACACCTCAGCGTGCAACAAAGATGCGCTATGAGCTATACAATATTTTCAGGGCTAACATAGTTGGTCTTATTGGATTCTATGTTGCTTTGTTCATGGTTAAGCAGATAGACTTCTCGCGTACCATGATCGCATACTTTGCAGTTATAAATGTGATTCTCACAGCGCTTTCCAGAATTCTTCTGAGACGTTTCCTTAGATATATCAGAAGAAAAGGCTACAATCTTAAGCATATTCTTCTTATTGGATATTCCAGATCTGCAGAAGGATACATCAGCAGGATAAACAACAATCCTCAGTGGGGATATGTTGTAAGTGGAATCCTTGATGATATGGTTCCTATTGGTACAAGCTATCATGGAGTTAAGGTAATTGGTGAGATAGATATGCTCTCAAGATTCCTTGCGGATAATGGTTATGATGAGATCACTATCACACTTCCGCTGGACAGATATGACAAGCTTGAGGAGCTGGTTGCAATCTGTGAGGAGTCAGGTGTTCATACGAAGTTCATTCCGGACTATACCAGTTTGTTCCCGAGTAACCCTTACACTGAAGAAATACTTGGTCTTCCTGTTATCAATATCAGGTATGTACCTTTAACAAATGGATTTAATGCAGCTGTGAAGAGAGTGGCAGATATTATAGGCTCGATTCTTTTGATTATCCTGTTTTCGCCTGCTATGCTGCTTTCAGCAATAGCGGTTAAAGTATCAAGTCCTGGACCCATTATCTTTAAGCAGGAGAGAGTTGGTCTTCATGGCAAGAGCTTTATGATGTACAAGTTCAGAACTATGGAGGTTCAGTCTGAGAAGGCTGAAAAGAAGGGGTGGACTACCAAGGATGATCCTCGAGTAACAAAGGTTGGTCGATTCCTCAGAAAACATAGTATAGATGAGATGCCTCAGTTCTTTAATGTGTTGCTTGGCGATATGTCACTTGTTGGACCAAGACCTGAAAGACCTCAGTTCGTAGTGAAGTTTAAGGGCGAGATTCCAAGATATATGGTTAAGCATCAGGTGCGCCCCGGAATTACCGGATGGGCACAGGTCAATGGCTACAGAGGAGATACTTCAATTCGTAAGAGAATTGAGTACGATATCTATTATATTGAGAACTGGACCTTTGAGTTCGACATAAGGATTTTGTTTGGAACACTGTTCCATGGCTTCGTTAACAAGAATGCATATTAGAAGTTATTCGACTTGTATAATTTCCTTTTTTATGTCAAAATAGTTCAGTGGAAATCAAGCTAAAAAGGAGATTACTGACATGTCCAATCGCGGTGACGATGAGGTAAGAGGTAATAGAAACGGAGCCAGACGCAGTCCGAACGGACGTAGGAGAGGCCCTAAGAGAAGAGATAAGAAACGCGCTTTTATAGTGCTTGGAGTAGAATTAGTTCTACTTATTTTACTGATTGTAGCAGCATGGTTCTTGTTTGGAGGAGTTGGAGTTGATAAGGTTGGTAAGGTTAACCTTGATGAAGAAACAATTTCTGCCAGCGTGAACAGCGGAGTTGAAGAGAATGAGGAGATGACGGGTTACACCAATATCGCACTGTTCGGTGTTGATGACAGAGGTGGCAGACTCGATAAGAAGACAAGATCTGACTCAATCATTATTGCTTCTATAAACAATGCTACTCATGAGATTAAGCTTGTTTCAGTATATCGTGATACATATCTTAATCTTAGTAATGATTCATATAATAAGTGTAATGCAGCTTATGCAGCAGGTGGTCCTGAGCAGGCTATCTCAATGCTTAATATGAACCTTGATATGGATATTACAGACTTTATTACCGTTGGTTTTGGAGGACTTACAGATATAGTTAATCAGCTTGGCGGTATAGAGATCAATGTTGAGGAGAATGAAATTACTCACCTTAACAACTATCAGTCAACAATGGCCAGTGAGAAAGAGCTGAACATGAAGTACACACCTGTTACAGAGCCTGGACTTCAGACTTTGGACGGACTTCAGGCAACAGCTTATTGCCGAATCAGATATACAGCTGGTGATGATTTCAAACGTGCTGAGAGACAGAGAACTGTTCTTATGGCAATCCTTGAGAAGGCAAAGACAGCAAGTGCTACTGACCTTGTTAAGGTTGCAAACAGCGTATTTGGAGAAACATATACATCCTTTGATTTGGATGAGATCATAAATGACTATCTGCCTAATATTACAAAGTATTCAGTAGTATCAAATGATGGTTTCCCGATGGCAGATATGCGTTCAACAGGAACCATGGGTAAGAAGGGAAGTTGCGTTCTTCCTGTAACACTTGCAACAAATGTAAAGTGGCTGCATGAATTCCTTTTTGATGACACAAGCTATGAAGTATCATCAAGCGTTCAGAAGTATAGTGATAAGATTGCTGCTGATGTTGCTGAGTATATAGGCGAATAAGTAACCTCAAAAATTAAGCCCCGGATTCATTCGGGGCTTTTACTTACTAAAGGTATGATTTATGCAAAAGGTTGATGTGATTATTCCGGTATATAAGCCGGGAGCGGAGCTTTCAATGCTTATAGATGAACTTGAGAAACAGGCATTTGCTCCCAATAAGATAATAATAATAAATACTGAAAAAAGATATTTTGTTGAAAACAAAAATGTTGTAGACACAGTCGCTAAATATGAGAATGTTGAAGTTCATCATATTAATAAGAGTGAGTTTGATCATGGTAACACCAGAAATATGGGGGTGCACATGTCCGATGCTGAGTTTTTCCTTATGATAACTCAGGATGCTGTTCCTAGAGATAACATGCTCATATCGCATCTTGTTCGTGCGCTTCAGGATCCTAAGGTTGCTGCAGCCTATGGCAGACAGTATCCCAAGGCAGATTGTAACCTTGCAGAGAGATATTCCAGGAAGTTCAACTATCCTACAGAGGGCATGAGAAAGACTATTAAGGATCTTCCGAAGCTTGGAATTAAGACATTTTTCTGCTCTAATGTATGTGCTATGTACAGAAGAGATGTATTTGATGAAGTCGGAGGATTCTTGCAGAGAGCTATCTTTAATGAAGATATGGTTTATGCAGGGAATGCAATGTATAAGGGATATGCTATATGCTATGTGCCTGAAGCAGGGGTAATTCATTCCCATAATTATTCATATACTCAGCAGTTCCATAGAAACTTTGACCTTGGAGTGTCCCAGACAGACCATCCGGAGATATTCTCCGGCATACGCTCAGAGACTGAGGGCAAAAAGATGGTCAGAGATACTATCAGACACTTTAGACATATTGGTAAGTTTTATCTGGTTCCTGACTATATTATTATGTGTGGCTTCAGGTTCCTTGGATATAAGCTTGGCAGGAAATACAAACTCCTTCCGAAGAAGCTGGTTGTTGCGTTTTCAATGAACAAAGAATATTGGAAATAATTAGCGGGTTGATTGTTTGGCAGGCAGTGTGCAGCGCATGAATGCACAACAGAGGGAATTACATGGATACGAGACTATCAGACGGCGATATAAAGAGTTGGGAAGAAGTTAGCCTTTTGTACAATTCAGCTTTGAAACAGATAAATACAAAGCTGGAGATTCTTAATGATGAGTTTCAGGAGGTTCACAGATATAATCCTATAGAACACATCAAATCCAGAATTAAGACGCCTGAGAGCATTGTCAAAAAGCTCAAGAGGCATGGCTATGAATCGACGTTAGAGAATATGATCAAATATGTAAATGACATAGCAGGTATTCGTATTATCTGCTCATTTACGTCGGATATATACAGAATTGCTGATATGATCAGTAATCAGCGTGATATCAAGGTCCTTACTATCAAGGATTACATTATGAATCCCAAGCCCAGTGGCTATAGAAGCTACCACATGATTCTGGCAGTGCCGGTTTATTTATCAGACAGAATGGCTGATGTAAAGGTTGAAGTGCAGATACGTACTGTAGCTATGGATTTCTGGGCAAGTCTTGAGCATAAGATTCAGTACAAATTTGAATCCAAGGCACCTGCGACTATTAAGGCGCAGCTTTTTGAATGTGCAAAAATAGTATCTGAGCTGGATGAGAGAATGCTTACTCTTAATGATGAGATACAGTCGGTTACAACTGATGGGGACTAATCCCCATTAATGAGGAGTGCCCAGGCACCTCTCGGCACCCGGGCTATTATGAAAAAATTTATCTATCTTTCGGAGCTATAATTGACGCTCTTAGTGGCGGATATTTTCCTTGCCACAATGTAGATTATAACAATGAATTATTAATAAAATATGAACAAACTTTAAACTAGGGGTTAATTTAGACAAAAGAATGGCTATTCAAAAAGATTTATTGTGCGAAATGCATAAATGATGTAACCTAGTATAAAACGATTCAGATAGCGGGAGGGGATATGGAAAATTTCATGGACAGGCAGGCAAATAAGCTCAGCGCGCAGGAAATGATAAAGGCTAACGAGGCAGCTGAAGCCGCTCGCAGACAACAGATTGAGGATCAAAACAAGCATTATGAGAAGGAAATCGAAGTTCTTAGGCAAAATGCACAAAATCTGGAAGATAGGCTGAATAATATCGACACTGCTTTGGATGGTCTTAATAAGCGCATAGATGCCAGTGATGAAGCTACTCATGATGTTGGTGTAAGAATCTACAGAAATGTTCAGGCATCTGTTGCAGATGAACAGAATAAGCAGCTTGAAGAAATCAAAGAAAATTTACAGAAGCAGATGGACAGTATCAGAGGCGAATTCTCTGTTTTGGTTAGAAGACTTGATACTACAAGAAATCAGCTTGAAGAAGAATATAGGGATAGTAGTAGACAGAAAACGAAAGGTCTGATACCTTTAGTTGTGATTGTTTTGCTTATATCAATCGCAGATATTGTGATAAATATACTAAGAGTTTTAGGTTTGGTTTAAAGAATGAAGTTTAAAGGCTACAAGAAAATACGAATAGGTATGATTCAGGGAACAGCTATTGCAGCTGTGCTATGGACCATTTTTATACTTCCTGTTTATACGCCTGTAAAAAGTAGTGGAAATAATATATTCAAGATTTCCCTTAATGGAGAGTATGTTGGAACCCTCTCTTCAGAACAGGCAGCCAGGAAATGCCTAAGGGCAGCCAGAAGGCTTTTTGCAAAGGGCAGTGATGAACTTGTTTTAGCAGATGCGAATATGACTATGGAAGCTGATGATGTTTACTTTGGAGAAATCGACAGCTCACGTACAGTCAGAGACAACATGTTAAAGGTTCTTGAGAAAAATGTATCTACCACATTTGAGAGATCCTATACCGTCAAAATAAATAAGTATTCAGTTAATCTGTCCAGTAAGGATGATGTATTTGCTCTCCTTCAGGCAGCTTTAGGTAAATATGATACAGAGAATGCCTACAGCGTTGATCTTGTTGCTGATCCATCAAGAGAAGTTAATGTTTTAACTTCTGAAATAGTTTCAATGGAAGAAGTTGAAGCCAAGCAGTCGAGCGTAAACCTTCCAGAAGCAGGCCTTGACAGCGCTATTTCAGAAATTTTTGAAAAGATAAAACCCCTTATTAACGAAAAAGAATTCGATGACTACAAGCTTGGCCTTGTAGATATAGATTTTGGAGACAAGATAGAGGTAGTAGAGAGTTATCTCCCCTCATCAGAGATTACATCTTTAAGCCAGGCTATTGATGAAGTTACAAAGGATCAGGAGACTCCTCAGATATATGAGATTCAGTCGGGAGACACCCTGGGACTTATTGCAGAGAATTTCAACATTCCTCTTGCTGATCTCATCGATATGAATGAGACTATTGAAAATGAGGAATCAATGATAAGAGTTGGTGACGAAATCATAGTTACTGTTCCTGAGCCAGAACTTGCAGTAGATTATACTAAACAGGAATACTATGAAGAGGATTATGAAGCAGATATCATCTATATTGATAATGATTCATGGTACACCACCAAATCCGTTGTTGTTCAGGAACCATCAGCTGGACATCGTAAAGCGGTAGCCCTTGTAAGCTATGAGAATAATAAAGAGATTAGCAGGGATATCCAGAAAGAAGAAGTTACCTATGAGGCTGTTCCTAAGATAGTAGAACGCGGAACAATAGTGCCTCCTACGTATATTAAGCCTATTTCAGGCGGAAGACTGTCCTCCGGCTTTGGAAGACGTAAATCTCCTACTAAGGGAGCCAGCACATACCATAAGGGTGTCGACTGGGCTACACCTGTAGGAACAGCTGTAATGGCATCTAATGGCGGTGTTGTTACAAGAGCAGGATGGGGAAGAGGATACGGATATGTTATCTATATCAGCCATTCTGACGGAAGAGAAACAAGATATGGCCATCTGTCCAAGATACTTGTAAAGAGTGGACAGTCAGTAAAACAGGGAGAGAAGATAGCCCTCAGTGGAAATACCGGTGTAAGTACAGGCGCGCATTTGCACTTTGAGATTCTTATAGGTGGATCTCAGGTGAATCCGCTTGATTACTTGAATTGATGTACCCCATTTTACAAATTAGTGTATTTGTGGTATAACATAATGCGTTTACATTTAATGGGGAGAAATCGATTCATTAACTAAGGATGTTCACGAGGATGTGGATATAGATATGGAAAAATATGTGATTAAAGGCGGAACTCCGCTTGTTGGCGAGGTTGAGATAGGTGGCGCCAAAAATGCTGCGCTTGCCATTTTAGCCGCAGCTACTATGACAAATGAGACAGTATATATAGATAATATGCCCGATGAGGCTGATACTAATGTTATGCTCCAGGCCATGGAGAGTATCGGTGTATTTGTCGAACGTGTAAGCAGACATTCTGTTAAAATCAATGCTTCTAATGTTAGTTCCTACAAGATTGAGAATGAATATATAAAGAAAATACGTGCATCATACTATATGATTGGTGCATTTCTTGGAAAATATAAGAGTGCACAGGTAGTGCTTCCCGGTGGCTGTAATATTGGGCTTAGACCTATTGACCAGCACATCAAGGGATTTACAGCTCTTGGAGCAAATGTGACTATTGAGCATGGAAGTATCAATGCTCAGGCTGACAACCTTGTTGCAAGCCATATTTATTTGGATATTGCCAGCGTTGGAGCAACCATTAACATAATGATGGCTGCATCAATGGCAGAGGGTAAAACTATAATTGAGAATGCGGCTAAGGAACCACACGTGGTTGACCTTGCCAACTTCCTTAACAGTATGGGTGCTGATATAAAGGGCGCTGGTACAGATATTATCCGTATCAGAGGCGTTGAGAAGCTCCATGGTACAGAATATACTATCATTCCTGATCAGATCGAGGCAGGCACATTTATGATGGCTGCAGCGGCTACTAAGGGTGATATTACTATTAAGAATGTAATTCCTAAGCATTTGGAATCAATCAGTGCGAAGCTTATAGAGATGGGATGTCAGGTTTTGGAGTCAGATGACGCTGTTCGTGTCGTTGCTACAAAGCGTATGAGGAATGCTCATGTTAAGACATTGCCCTATCCTGGGTATCCTACGGATATGCAGCCTCAGATTACTGTTGTACTTGGCCTTGCAAATGGCATAAGCCTTGTTACAGAATCGTTGTTTGAGAATCGCTTTAAATATGTTGATGAGCTCACCAGAATGGGAGCCAATATTAAGGTTGAAGGAAGCACAGCCATTATTGAAGGTGTAGATAAGTACACAGGTGCTGATGTATCAGCTCCCGATCTTCGTGCTGGAGCAGCGCTTGTTATAGCTGGACTTACAGCAGATGGATTTACCACAGTAGAGGATATTAAATTCATCGAGCGTGGATACGAAGATTTCGATGTTAAACTTAGAGAACTGGGTGCTCAGATTGAGAAGATTGATACTGACAGAGATGAGCAGAAGTTTAAGCTGAAGTTTGCTTGATGTATCATAGCTACTCTGTTAGATAAAGATAGAATTAAAAATCCCCCAATAAGCAGATTGCTATGAATCTGGTTATTGGGGGTTAGTTTTTTGCCAAGTACTGTTTATTCTGACTGAGTTGCTTCCTGTTTTCTTACTGTTACTAATGTAGCGTTCTTAAGGATAGGACTGAGCTGCTTATAAATTGCAAATGTGATAACTGTAATTACAGCACCCTTAAGGAGATTAAGGGGAGCTACTGCCAAAAGAACAAATGATGTAAGGTTTGTGATTGAAGGATTAACAGCTGTTCCCATTCCGATGAGAGCATCTATCGGCATTCCATAAAGTGCTGCGAATGCAGGGAGCAGATAAAAGGCATTAAGTGAACTTCCTACGATTGTGATTACAAGAGTACCAACTGCGCAAGAGATCATTGCATTCTTTCTTGTCTTCTTGAACAGATAGATGATTGAAGCAGGAAGCACATAACTGCATCCAACTACGAAGTTTGCAAGCTCACCAACAAATGCTGTTGTTGTTCCGTTAAGGATAAGGTTGAGCAGGATCTTGATGAACTCGATTAGTACGCCTGTCATAGGACCAAATGCAAATGCACCGATTACTGCAGGAAGATCAGATAAATCAATCTTGTAGAAGCTTGGTGCGAAAAATACAGGTATCTCGAAAAGCATCAGCACACCTGATATTGCAGAGAACAGACCGATAATTACTACTTTTCTTGTGCTCAGCCCGGTGTTCTTATCACCTGTCTTCTTTGCTACGATAACCTCAGCAACCTTTGCTGCAGCAAACATTGCGAAGATTAGCAGCAAAAATACAGCTACGTAGCCGGCATTCTCGGCAATTGATGTTATTAAGTTGTTGTTCATGGAATTTCTCCTCCTTTATTGGTCGGGGAGGATTAGATAAAGATAATGCGCTATGAAATTTCTAGTATAACGACATCTTCTACCATCCAGACTATACTGTCGGTTTTGGAATCTCACCAAATCGGCCGCTGAAGCGGTTCGCGGACTCAAGCTAAGCTAACACCGCCGGTAGGGAATTACACCCTGCCCCGAAGATTTATTGTTCAGTAATTAATTATATACAAGGAAAGGCGTTCGTCAATAGCTCGACTTGCATTTTGAGCATGTGTGGAATATTCTGATTATATGAGTACAATATTAGAGACAAATTCAGCAGAAGAGACATTTTTATTTGGAAAAAGAATAGGAGAGACGGCAGAGCCTGGGATGGTATATACCCTCGTGGGTGATCTTGGCGTTGGCAAAACTGTTCTTACACAGGGAGTGGCAGCAGGACTTGGAATAGAGGGGCCTGTTAACAGTCCAACCTTCACCATATTACAGGTGTATGATGAGGGCAGAATTCCTTTTTATCATTTCGACGTATATCGAATTGGCGATGTCAGCGAAATGGATGAGATTGGCTATGAGGATTATTTCTACGGCCAGGGCCTGTGCTTTATTGAGTGGGCTAATCTAATAGAGGAGATTTTGCCGGATAAGTATATGGAAATAACCATAGAAAAGGATTTAAGGAAAGGAACGGATTATCGCCGCATAAAACTTGAGACGATAGATAATAGATAGTAATGAAGATTTTAGCAATTGATACTTCCGGACTAGTCTGCACTGTGGCTGTAGTCGAAGATGACAGACTTCTTGCGGAATTTTCCATCCAGCATAAGATAACTCATTCAGAGCTTCTTTTGCCGATGCTTGAACAGATAAGGGACAGAATCTCTCTTGATATGAACAGCATCGACGCTATAGCTGTGTCCGCTGGCCCCGGATCATTTACAGGCTTGAGAATAGGAGCAGCTACAGTAAAGGGACTTTGCCTTGCAACTAATAAACCACTGGTTGCTGTGCCCACTCTGGATGCTCTTGCATACAATATGTATGGCAATGAGAATATCATCTGTCCGATGATGGATGCCAGAAGAAGCCAGGTGTACACAGGAATTTATACCTTTGTTCCTGAAAAAGAAAACGAAAATCAAAAAGAATTAAAATATAGCATGAAAACAATAATGCCTCAGTCAGCTCTTTCTGTAGAAGAGATTGCTGGTAAGCTCAATGAAATTGGCAAGACGGTTGTCCTTTTGGGAGATGGCGTTCCGGTATACAGAGATAAGCTGGATGAGCTTTTGAAGGTTAACTATGTTATAGTTCCTGCGCTTTCAAACAGACAGAGAGCAGCTGCTCTGGCAGTTCTTGGTGGTATATATTTAAGAGAAGGAAAGGCACAGGATTCTGACAGATTTTCACCTGAATATTTAAGGGCTTCCCAGGCTGAAAGAGAAGCTAAGGAAAAGAAAAAGAACTCTGTTGTAATTAGAGATATGCAGGCGGAAGATGTAACTGATGCAGCAATTCTCGAAAAGGAAAACCTTGGAAGTGAAGCATGGACAGAGAAGCAGCTCCTAGAGATGAACACAAGGGATGACTCTGTTTATGTGGTCGCAGAAAAAAATGGAAGAATTGTCGGACTTTGCGGTTTGCAGATTGTTTCAGGTGAGGGAGAGATTTTCAATGTATCTGTTTCTCCTGACTGCAGACGTTTTGGAATTGCTTTTGACATGCTAAAAACCCTTATTGAAAAAGGAACAAAAAAGGGATGTGAGAGTTACACTCTCGAAGTCAGAGAAGGTAACACATCCGCCAGAAAGCTTTATGAGAAGCTTGGATTTGTTAATGAAGGAGTTCGCCCCGGATTATATGATAATCCCAAGGAGGACGCTGTAATCTATTGGAAGAGAAAAGGAACTGAATGATTGATGTTTGTTTATTAGGTACCGGCGGAATGATGCCGATGCCGAATAGGTATTTAACTGCACTTTTAGTGCGCTATAACGGAAAAAGTATTCTTATTGACTGTGGTGAAGGAACCCAGATAGCCTTGAGAAAAGGCGGATGGAGTCCCAAGCCCATAGATGTAATCTGCTTTACACATTACCATGCAGATCATATATCAGGACTTCCTGGTATGCTTTTAACCATGGGAAATGCTGAAAGGACAGAGCCGCTGCTTTTAGTTGGTCCCAAGGGGCTTGAGAGAGTGGTAAAGGCACTTAGAACAATTGCACCTGAACTTCCCTTTGAGATAGAGTACCACGAGATTCAGGGGGATGATGAAGAGATAACACTTCCTGATATGAAAGAGTTCAGGATAAAACCCTTCAAGGTTAATCACAACATACTTTGCTATGGCTACAGCATGCATCTTGACCGCGTTGGAAAATTCGATGTTGAAAGAGCTAAAGCAAACAATATTGAAATGAAATATTGGAGCAGACTTCAGAAGGGCGAGGTCATTGAAGAAGAGGATGGAAGAACCATAACTCCTGACATGGTCCTTGGAGAGCAGAGGAAGGGCTTGCACCTTGCCTATGTCACAGATACCAGACCTACAGACAGTATAGTTGAAAATGTTTCCGGTGCAGATCTTTTTATCTGCGAGGGAATGTACGGCGAAGATGACAAGATTGAAAAGGCTGTTAAAAATAAGCACATGACCTTCTATGAGGCTGCCGAAATGGCAAAGAGAGCTGGAGTAGAACAGATGTGGCTTACTCATTACAGCCCGTCACTTGTAAATCCCAAAGAGTTTTTGCCTAAAACTCAGAAAATATTTAAAAATACCATCGCATCCAAGGATGGAAGGACCACAACACTTAAATTTGAAGAGTAAATGAAGTTTGGATGATCGTTTTTTATAGATAGTCACATAATCTTATGAGGAGGAAGTATGGACGAATCAAAAAGAAACGCTATAATCAAAACAATTATCATGATGGTTTTTGCTGCCATGGTCGTTCTTGGTATATTTGTTATACTGACCAGAAGCGGAAATAAGACAAATGACACCACTGAGGATGTGGAGCTTACGGAAGTTCAGAAGATAACAACTATGGATCTGTCCAAGAGTTATCCAAAGACTCCGTCAACTGTTGCTGACCTTTATATAAGAATCATGAAGGTTATGTACAAGCAGGACTATACAGATGAAGAATTTAATCAGATGGCTGATGTAATGGCAGGAATCTTTGATTCTGAGTTTTTGGCTATCCAGAATAACTGGCCTCAGGGACTTAAAAGTGAAGTGGATGCAAAGAAGAAGGATGACTATTCTATTTCAAAGTATGAGGTTTTGTCATCTGATCTTCAGGCAACAACTGATGCGGGAGAAGAGATTGCCAATGTGCTTGCCAAGATATCTTTAAGACACGGTACATCGACAGTTTTATATGACTATTTATTTGTACTTCGCAAGGATGCAGATGATAATTGGAAAATAATGGGTTGGACAGTTTCGGAAGACCCGGATAATAAAAAACAATAAAGCTGTAAAAGAAACAAATGGACTAGGAGTGATACTGCTCTTAGACATGGAGAACTAAAATATGGGAAACAACAATGAAAATATACAGCGCCGTACCGATGAGGACGGCGTAATATTTATGTCAGTAAAAACTGAAGGAGAGAATCAGACAAAAAGCTCTGATGAGAAGGACATCACTATACTTGCCATAGAGAGTAGCTGCGACGAGACCGCTGCAGCTGTAGTTAGAAATGGCAGGGAAGTCTTGTCTAATATCATATCTTCTCAGATAGCACTTCACACAATCTACGGTGGAGTTGTGCCTGAGATCGCATCAAGAAAGCACGTTGAGAAAATCAATGGATGCGTAAGGGCAGCCCTTAGTGAAGCAGGCTGTACTCTCGAAGATATAGATGCAATAGCTGTTACCTACGGCCCTGGCCTTGTAGGCGCTCTTTTGGTGGGAGTTTCAGAGGCAAAGGCATTAAGCTTTGCAACAGGAAAGCCCCTCGTAGGAGTGCATCACATAGAAGGGCATATCTGTGCTAACTACATTGAATATAAAGAGCTTGAACCTCCTTTTATGTGCCTTGTGGCTTCTGGCGGACACTCTCATCTTGTATATGTAAAGGACTACGGCGTGTATGATATCATTGGTCAGACCAGAGACGACGCGGCTGGAGAAGCTTTTGACAAGGTGGCAAGGGCAATTGGCCTTGGATACCCTGGAGGACCAAAGGTTGATGCCGCAGCAAAACAGGGTGACCCTGATGCTATAAGCTTCCCCAGAGCAAAGACATCGGAGAAATCCTATGACTTTAGCTTTAGTGGTCTTAAGTCTGCTGTTCTTAATTTTCTGAACCAGGCTGAAATGAAGGGTGAAGAAGTAAATAAAAATGATGTTGCTGCCTCTTTCCAGAAGGCAGTAGTTGATGTGCTCACAGAGCATACAATGGAAGCTGCAAAAGAATATGGATGTAAGAAGATTGCTATAGCTGGTGGAGTCGCATCTAATACATCACTCAGAGAGAGACTTCAGAGTGAGTGCGAAAAGCAGGGCATTGCATTCTACAGACCATCTCCGGTTCTTTGTACCGATAATGCAGCAATGATCGGAGCAGCTGGTTACTATGAATTCCTTAAGGGCAATACAATGGGCATGGACCTTAACGCGGTTCCTAATCTTCCTCTTGGTGACAGAGAGCGCAGATACCATGGTAGAAGCAGCAAGTAATTGTTGCTTATGTCCTGATGTAAATATGATAGATAATTCTCGTAGGAGATTCTGATTTGAAAACAACAGCGATAGTACTTGCAGCCGGAAGTGGCAGCAGGATGAAAAGTAATGTAAAGAAACAATACATGGAGATAGAGGGAAAGCCTCTTCTTTTGTATGCCCTTAAAGCATTTGAGAAAAGCTTTGTTGATGAGATTGTTCTGGTACTGCCAAAGGACGATATTGACTCTGTTATGACTGAGATCGTCGCTCCTGAAGGCCTGAAAAAAATAAAGGCTGTTGTAGCCGGCGGATCTACCAGATATCACAGTGTAAGACTTGGCCTTCTCGCAGCTTCTTCTGACACAGACTATGTATTTATTCATGATGGGGCAAGACCCTTTATTGATGATGACATTTTGGGAAGAGCTTTGGAAGCAGTGAAGGAATATGGTGCGTGCGTTGTTGGAATGCCTGTAAAAGACACTATCAAGATTGCAGATGAATCAGGCTTTGCCAAGACTACTCCAGACAGAGATAAGACCTGGCTTATACAGACACCACAGGTTTTTGTTTATTCAGAGATACTTAAGCTTTATGAGGAGCTTGCCCGAAAAGAGGACGAGCTAATTTCTAAGGGTGTGAATATAACAGATGATGCTATGGTTATGGAGACCTTTGGAAGCAGAAAAGTTAAACTTGTAATTGGATCTTATGACAATATTAAGATCACAACACCCGAAGATATACAACTTGCAGAAACCATTTTATCCAGTAAAATAGCGGCTTTACAGCACTAGAAAAATAAAAGATAGAAAAAGTTGAAAAATTTATAAAATTAATATTGACAATGGTTTGGTACGTTGTTATTATAATTATCGCGCTGTGCGTTGAAAGCACAAAACAACAGCACAGATTATGAATATAAATTGTTTATGGAGCGATATCGAAGCGGTCATAACGAGGCGGTCTTGAAACCCGTTTGGCGGCAACGCCACGAGGGTTCGAATCCCTCTCGCTCCGCTCAAATTGAAGAGTGAACATATTAAGTCAACGCT
>JAEEGL012837190.1_pt1 | contig 17266 bp, 10 predicted proteins | sample 9134231 | NCBI WGS metagenome assembly JAEEGL01 (sample SAMN16246548, study PRJNA631951) | gut metagenome | biome: gut microbiome; feature: rumen; material: fiber-attached | host: Bos | place: Iran: Karaj | collected 2018-10
CCAGTTCCTCCAGGCTGATGCCGTATATCCTAATCACGTCATCATAGCATTTGCGTATCTCAGGATTACCCGTCCGTTTTGTCAATGTGGCCAAAGTCCAGAACGCATTGGCAATGACGGAATTATCATCGAACATGGGCACCACATCAGGTATCACAGCCTTGGTGCAATGCAGGTGCAGACGTTTTGCCGCGGGAACAAGTTGTTTCATATCATTGGATTTTGTCTGTCCCAAAGCCCATGCTGCAGCAGCCCTTTCCTCGGCCGTGGAAGTTCTTACCGCCTTCAGACGCGCCACCAGTTTTGGCACAAATACTGGCTGCGGAAAACGCCCCATGGCCTCGCAGGCCTCCGCCCGCACATCACCCTCATTGCCCTTTTCAAGCAAACTAATCAGTGCATTCTCCGAGCCTGGCAACTGAAGTCGCCCCATTGCCCGTGCCGCCATCTGTCGCACCAATTGCGACTTGCTGCCCGCAAATGGGATTATGACCTGTGCAAACTCGCCCTTTTCTGCCAGGAATGCCAATGCATCCAATGATGCAGCCGCAATTTCAGGGCTGTCAGTCTGGCTCAGTTCAGTTGCAATGCGCTTTGCAAGGGCTTTTGCCCCAATGCGCCTGGCTACATGCAGCGCATGATAGCGCGTCATCTTCTCCGCACTTGAAGAAAGCCCCTCATCCAGAAGGCCAGCCACATCGCATTTTGCCGCCAATGTAACGAAGGTGTCCTCCGCCTGCTGGCGCACTATGAACGAATCGTCATTGAAGAGCGCAAACACCTTTGAGGCTGCGTCATTAGGCAGCGTTTCCACTATGGCCAAGGATTTCAGCGCGGCAATTCTTACAGAGGAAACATTGTCCTTCAACGCAGCCAAAAGCACCTCTGGATATTTAAGGCAGCCTGAACACTCACAGAGAGACTGCCTCACAACCAGTTTCTTGTCTTTCACCAGTTTCATTGGAACTTTTGCGCTGGCAGGATGCCTGTCCTGTGCAAGGGCAAGCCTCATTTCATCCGTGCCTGCAAGTGCCTCGTCAATCCAGGCCCGCAACTGTGCATCCCTCTTGCTCTGTGCCAATGCCGCACGGAATGCACACAACTGCACTTCTTGAGAAGGCGACTTGCGAAACTCAAACACACTACTGCCCAAGGCATCGGCAAATGCATCCTTCTCGGCAAATGCATTCCAGGCTGTCTTTTCCAGCAATGCATCGACATGACGCTGCTCTGGCTTGCCGATGAACGACATCAAAGGAGCCGCCTTTGCCTCTGGGTGAAGGCAATACAATTTCATAGCCTCCAGCGCAACAGCAGGTGCCTCGTCCTTCAACAGTTTCTCCAGCAAGGACAAAGACAATTTCTCAGGCTCCATCTTGCGCATAAGGCGCAATATGCTTGCCCGCAATTCGCTGTTCTTCTCCTTTTTAAGGCAGTAGTCCAGCAAGAAGTCCCTATTGGCAGGGATGGGAGCGGCGGCAATCGCTGAATAAATACGGCGGCGATTTGTCACATCCCCACTGGAAATCTGCTGCCTCAAGTAAGGATACAATGCCTCCTCCATGGTATATACTGAGGGCTGCTCCAATTGCTTGTTTGTCAAAGGCCCTTTTTCCCAAAGTGGTCCCCAGAATGGGAACAATAACACCGCTGTCGTAAGTAGTATAGATTGCATTGGATTACCTTATTTTTGTTCGCGGAAAATGAAATGCACCTTGATAGCCGAGCCAATAAGCATGACTGCCGTCAAAACGCAGGAAATATAAAGATGATTCACCCATAGTCTGTTGCCGAACAGTTGCGGCAACTGCGCGGCGAATGACTTGTCCAGCGTAATGTCCAGCGCAGCCATGAATGGATTGAATATCAGGAACGCGGCCTGAACTTCACCACTGACACGGCTACCGAACATCAACACGCCAAGGGACAATATGCTCAACGCCAGCGCAAAACCATAACTGACCGATGAGGCAATGCCAGTTGTGGGGGACATGCAGGATGCAAACAATCCAGCAGACGTAAACATGAGGCAGGACATTATGAGCACAGCCACCCACGCAAAAACGCGCCAGTATCCGCTGAAAGCCTCCGTCAATTTTTCAACAGAGGCACCTATGGCACTGAGGCTGAACGAGGTGGGCATCGTACCGCTAAGGTCAGGCACCCCATTGCTGTCCAGCAAGGCAAGCACCAGCAACACAGGCACACTGCTGAGCAGGAATATTAGAACATAAACAAGTGCCGCCTTCATCTTCCCAAGCACGACTTTCAGAGGCGTCAGCGGCGAAAGGCGCAGTTGTAGCAATGTGTCCGACATACGCTCGTCCGTAATGCTGCCGCTACTGACGGTTGGCGCCAGCAATGCCACCAGGCCCAGTTGGAATATGATTGCCACAGCGCGTATCTTGTCAAGTTCAGTATCGCCCACCTGACGCAGAATCGCCACAAGCAAGCCCAGGCTTATGCAGATACAGGCGGACAAGGCGCGGGCGATGAACCTGGGATTGCCGAATATCTTGCTGCGCAGTTCCGCCACAAACACAGGATTCCTGAAGTTGCCGATGGGCTTCTTGCGTTTAAGCGGGTCAATCAGGTAGAACGGCCATCCCAGTTTACGCTTGAGCATGGTCTTCTTGTCATCATATCTCTCCACAGTGGATTTGCTGCTCAAATGCGGTGGCGCGAAAATAAACTTGGCAAAAATGCAGAAGAACACAAGGGCAAGCACCGCCATCGATACGATGAAAATCATAAAAACAGAAGAGGCAGAGGCTCCATTGAGTTCAGCCTCATAGCGTTCGCCAAATTGCAGCGCGAACAGTGCCTCGTAGGGACTGACCGCGCGAAGACGCAGCAGATAGGGACGCAGCAAGTCGGATTTGAACAATGCATATGGCAGCCATGTCGCGCCAGCCAGCAATGCGACGCAAATGTATGTTACCAATATGGAGACATATGTTTTACGGCAGATGGAACTAATTGCCAGTCCAAGCAGCCCATACACCAGCGTCGATACGGCGACTATGGCCAATGCCTTCAATAAAGTGGTTCCGCTTATACCGCCACTGAGTGCACTTATGCTTGCCACGGGTATTGTCATTATGAACAGCATGTAGGATATGCCCAGTGAACCGCATAGTTTTCCCACCATTATCTCGCCAGGTGTAAGAAGACTGGTCTGTAGCATGGCAAAAGTACCACGCTCACGTTCAGCAGTAATGGAACTGGCGGTGAAACCTGCCGTCAGAAGCAGCATGAACGTCAATTCTGCGCCAAGGAAAATCGTGAAAAGTTCATTGCTGTTGGCATCGGAAAACACACCGCTTCTTGGCCACAGTACATAGATTATGAATGACAGCGCGAATATGGACAGGGCACCCAGCAACATGGTCTTCAGCGACCGAGCCGCCCCCTGGAATTCACGCCTCAATATGGGATTCTGAATTATCATCATACGTGTTTCAAACAATCAATTCCTGTGTGTGACGGAAAGGAAAACCTCCTCCAAGTCGGCATGGTCCTCGCGGAACTCCGAAAGACGGACGCCGCCAGTCACCAGGCTGGACAGCAAATCAGGCAAATTGCCACGGGCACCATTATAGACGACATGCAGTTCGTTGTCATTCGCCTCCACGCTTTGCACTCCTGGGAAGGCCGTTGCAATCTGCTGCGCGACATCGATACCAGCCGCCACGGTAAGCACAAGCCTCATGCTTTCCTGCACTTGGCGCGTCACCTCATCAACAGTGCCAAAGGCTAGCAGGCGCCCCTTCTCAAGAATGCCCACCAAATCGCACACGCCAGCCAGTTCAGGCAGAATATGGGAAGAAAGCATGATGGTCTTGCCGATGTCCCTCAGCCTGGTGATAGTCTGTCTCATTTCAATTCGTGCGTATGGGTCCAGACCTGCCGCGGGCTCGTCTAGAATCAAGACTTCTGGATTGTGGAGCAGTGTCTTTGCCAAGCCTATGCGCTGCGTCATTCCCTTGGATAGCGAGGAGACCTGGTAGTCTATCATGTTCGCAGAATTAGTGATTTCCAGCACTTCTGCCACTCTTTTCTGTCGTTCCTTCACGGGTATGTGATATGCGGCACAGAAGAAGTCCAAGTATTCCCACACGCTCATCTGGTCATAGACACCAAAGTTATCAGGCATGTAGCCTACAATTTTCTTGATTGTGGACGCACTGGAAGGCGTGACCTCGATGTCGTTTATGAATGCCTTACCCGAAGTCTGCTTGTAAAGGCCGCACAATATCTTGATGGTGGTTGACTTTCCTGCGCCATTAGGGCCTATGTACCCGAAGATCTTGCCCTTGGGTATCTCCATGCTCAAATCGTGTATTCCGCGCCCGCCGCCGAAGTCCCGTGTAAGATGCTCAATTCGTATCATTGCCTTATCTCCGTATCATTTACTGTTTATCACTGTTGCCGAAAGTTCCGTTATCTTCCAGTAATTCGTCCTAGCGCCGCCGACGGCACCCATGTTGTTCTGGGTTCTAATCATATTCAGAAGCACTTCAATATTGCTTTCAATTGGCGAGAGAATCTTTGTTCCCTCTGTCTGGAAGATGTATGTGTTGCCCTTGCGGGAGGAATAATTCAGTTTCTTTCCATTGCATGCCTTGATAACTGGCTCAAATTTGACGTCATTGCCAGGTGCCAATACACTCAGGTCCAACCGTACTTCCGCTGGAGCCTCGACAGCGTATTCAGGAGGCACATGGAACAGCATACACAAATTACCACCACTCATATTTGTGGTGGGCACCTGCATCCACTCTCCGTCATTGTAAAGTGTGCGCAAGGATGAATCCTGGGAAACCTGCATTTGAATAATATCGGAACTTACTACTTTCGGCTCCTCTTCGCACGCGACCTCGGCCTGAACCATTACTATGTCATAATCATAGACGCCGCAACTTTCGTCATTGGCAGGACTAGGCCTCAATAGGCATTCCTTGTCTGGAGGATTTGGCCTGACCAATGCAAGGCATGGCCCTTTCTTAGGCAAAGCGGCAATATAATTAGACACGGAAAGCAGCACCGTATCCGCCTCAAGATGCTGCGTCATTGCCGTGTCCCGAACAAAACCTCCACTTACGTCAAGAGTGCGGGTCCCCTGGTTCGTCACCAGCAGAGCACGCCGCCCAGTGCGCAATTCTTCAGGCAGTTTCCAATCCCGCAGGCGCAACCCTTCCTCCCGCATATCCAGCACAGGCATTTCATACAAAGGCTGCCCTGCCTTCTCGGTAGAAGTTAGCCATAGCAATGAGCGAGGACGCATCTTCTGGAAGGACAACTTCTCCAGATATGCGCTCTGCCCCTCCTCCGCAATCCAATTGCCAACCTGCGCCATATTTGAGCGCACCATGAAGGAACGTGGCTGCTGCGGACGCAGGAAAACATGTTCCGATGAGACGCGTGCCTGCGCCTGCACATCCTTGCTGGCCAGCATGAGGCTATTGTTCTGCGATGCCCCACGCCCCCCAGTCCATGCTGACACGGATACATTCGCGGTGGAAAGCACGGCCTTGCTGTCCGCAATTCCCGAAGCCCGCGCCATGATGAACACGGTCAACACAATGCCAAATGCGCATGACGCCAGCCATCCCCAGGTTTGGTGTTTCGTAAACAAGGCCGCCGTCATTATGCAAATTACCACAATTATGTAAACCAAAAGCAATCCTCCCACGAAACCTGCCGAGGGAATAGAATATCCATGCAGCATCTGCAAGGTGTCATTCACCTTTTTCGTGTCGTAAACTGTCTGGTTTGCGGGTATGTAGCCTGAATTGAACATTATGAACTTCCATACAGGCAGGGTAAAACGCTCGTCCATCGCGCAAATTTCAAAAGGATTGAACGTGCAGGCAATCACCTTGCCACGCCCAAAATATCTGGTGTATGCGTATGCGGTCCCATTCTGACTGAGGATTGGACGGCAGCCCTTCTGCGGCAGTACATTCAACATGACATTGACAGGGCGTGCAATCTGCTTTCCGTCACCGTCAAAGTCCTGGCTTTCCTTCCATGGCTTTACATCAAACAGCCTTGCAAGATTGGAGTAGGTCTCTGACTGGCGCAGGCTTACTGGCTCGTATGGCAGCAGTTGCTCCAGCACCGTACCCTTCATCTTCAATGCCGTCTCAGGCATGCCAATAAGAAGTGTCCCGCCCATTGCCACGAAATCCACAATCGCGCTCATCTGAGGCGTAGAGTAATTCTCCAAATCCGCGCCAAGCAATACCAGCATGGACAAGGCGCCATAGTACCCCCAGTGATCTGGTGCATTGGCTGCCCTGAATGAACTAAATGCCGCCTTGAACGGCAGTTCCTTCATTTTCTGAACCTTGCTATAGCCCCTTAAATCATATTTGTCATTGAGAATGCCTATGCAAAAATGATGCAGGGACTTGACTGGAAGCATCGGGCTTTCCTTGTAGATGGGCTTTCCCTTGTGCAGGCACTCCACCTTGTAGCGCCCAGAATCATTCAGATACAAATGCGCCACGCCTTGCACGGAGGACTTGGCTGGAAGCCGAATTTCCCTGGAATAAATGAAGGGCGTTCCACTTTCGCTGGACAATTTCAGCATGACCAGTTCAGGCGTGGCATCGGGATTTTCCATCTGCCATTCAAGTCGCCCTATGCTGTTGCCGATGTTGAATGCGCTGTTCCCCTGCTGCACAGTGACTACACGCACATTCGGCACCGCCAAAGCCTCCATGCAGATTGCTGCCAGTAACAGCAACAATAAATGTGTTTTTTTCAAACTCATAATAGTTTATTTCCAACCAAATTTAACATGTACCAAAGTATAAGCCTTCAAGTACTTTCTGGGCAAGGTAATCGACACCTTGGAGCCGTCTATCTTCGCCTCAAGAGGTATTCGCCCCTCGAAATCAGGTGACACGGCATGTACAAACACGGCACCAGGCAGCGATTCTCCAAGGAAGATATCAAACTTGATGTCCTCCTTGATTTCTGGGAAGAATGGTTCAGGCAGGCAAGGAGGAATCTTCTCGCCTGGCTTGAGATTAGAGCCACCAGCATTAAGGAAGTGGACAATGTAGTGCCCGTCCTCTTCGAAAAAGCCTGTCAGCACGCTCTCTGGCGTATTGCCTGCGTTCCAGCAACTGTAGTCCCTCTCCTGCAATCCAATCGCCTCTGCCAATTTCAAATGCAGTTTTACGGCGGACTCCTGACAAACGGGATACCTGAAACCCTCAAACACGGAGTTGACCATCTGCTCAGGCACCCAGATTGTATTGCCAAAGTCAAGAGGTGTATAGACCACATACCCTTTTCCATACTTTGCAAAATACATTGCCGCCTCGGGCCTTGCACCTTCCTTAAGCGTAATCTCACCAAGCCTCTTCATGGTCTTCGGGACTTTCTGAACACGGATACCCAGCACTGGCTTCTCAAACACGTATTCCTTACCTTCTAACGTCATCTTCGGATACAGCACGTTCCTGCCAAACACGGGCGTCATGCCCCCAAACACATCAGAAAATGCCCACTTCTTGCGAAGCACGCCATTCCCATCCTTGAATCCAGCCCGCAGTGACAGGAAAAGGACACCGCCATTCTCCGCAAACTTCAAGGACTGCTCCACTTCCTCATCGGACATGCACAGGTTGTTGTTCATCATAAGGATCCTGTACTTGGAAAGCGTCTTCTCGTTGAAGTTCACATTCGTTATGAAGTCATGCTCCAAGTGCATGTCGTTCATCACCATGGAATATCCAAGCACCGAGTTCACGTACGGCGACAACTGGGGCCAATCTCTGCTGGTGGGCGAGAAATAGACCGCAATCTTGGACTTTGTTTCAGCCTTGCGCCTGTCCATGTCGCCTTTTTCGCGGGTGAACAGCCTATAGTCTGAATTGCCTGGCTTCAACGTGGGATGGGGAGACATGCCCCAGGTGCTCTGACCATTAAGGTTGTTCAGCGCCCAGCCGAAATACGCATTGTTCCAGTAGTCGCCACCAGTATAGACCCCGCCATCCACAGGCAGTCCAAAGGAATGGTGAAAATAGTTCTTCAGACGGCGGAATGCCGCCACGCTGCGATACACCGCAAATATGTTCCGGGGCATGATTTCCGTGCCAATATAATCCCAACTGCGAGCAATCTGCTCGAAGGCGACCGCATGATCCAGAGTGCCGTAAGTGGAGGTCAGCCCATGGTGCGTGGTGTAGCCCATACCCACGAATTTCTTGTTGTACTTACTGCACCTCACCTTCACGTCGTACATCGCGTCCCCCACGCATTTCTGGCGCCATGCCATCCACACATGCCACAGTTCGCTGTCCCTGTTGTACAATTCGGGGCTGTTCTCGTCCATAGGCAGATACCATCCAGTCTCCTGGTGGAACTTCTCTCGGCAATCCGCGCAACCGCAGACCTCTGAGGTATGGAAGCAGTATTCGTCAATCATAATGCCGTCCAACTTGCAGTCCCGCACGATTTCCTCCACCGTATCCAGGAATATCTTCTTCATTTCCTTGTTGTTGAGGCAGTATCCACGCAAGGGAAGATGGCTATCAATGGTCATCAGCAGGTTTGGCATAGTCTCCACCAACACCCTGAAGCCAGCGTCTGGATTCCATAGCAGTGAAAAGTCGATATGGTCCATCACCAGCATTCCATTGTCATGCGCCATCTTGCCGAAGTCCATCAATGCCTTTTTTACACGCGGGAGATGTGCGGGATAGGTATGCCTGCTGAGGAAGCCATTAAACATCAGCACCCGCGCATTGCTTGCCTTCAGTTCCTCAATGCGACGCTGGCAATCCTCCTTCCTGGCAAACTCAGTAAAGGCGCCTTGGTTCCCCATTCCAATGGATGTGACCGTCGCATCATAGCGCCAATCCTCTTCCTTGTTGTCAAACTCCGCATGGCATGTGGGTAATTCGAAGGTCTTTGGACGCCCCACCTTCTCCTTGCCCGGCTCGGGACGGAACAATGTCTCTATTTTCACGCTGTATTTAGGCTCTGGGGAATAATACTCGGTATGCAGCAGCACAGATGGATATGGTGCGGCCTTTCCCACCCAGAAGCCGCGGCGGAACGTGTAGTCCTCCTGGCTGCTCTGCAATAGTTGGTCACCGAATGTGGAAATACACCAGTTCTTACCTGAAAGGCACAGTTCCGCAGTGCCGTCCTCCACCCAAGTGCCAAAGGTGATGGTCTTTACTGTGCCAGGTGCCACCTTTATGCCAGATGCCTGCACCTTACCATCGCAAAGCACATCAAAAGGCCCAACTTCCTCATTGCCAGCAGAGGATGCCACAGTCATCAGGTGGAAACCAGGACGCATGCCTGACACGCGGAAAACTCCCTTGCCACTACCATGGACCGCAGAATAAAGGGCACCGCTGTTCGAGTACTTGACCTGCTTCAGCCCCTTTGGCGCAATCCACCCGCACTTGTATTCAGGCGAATATTCCGCAACGCCCACATTGTTGAACATGCGACCGCAGACGCTGTTGCCAAAGGCGTAGTTGAATTCTGGTTTGAAATATGAAAAATAGGCGTATGAGCGGTGGGAATGCCTGATGTCATATGAAGAAGGCTTGCCACAGTAAATCACCAGTTTCCCCTGATTATCCCCCGCAAAGAAGCGATTGTACTGGGGGACTGTGGGATTGCTTATCCGCAATACATCCTTCTCCCTGGTCACAAACCAAAGGCCAACCACGTGGTTCGGGCCATAGTCTGCAAAGCAATTGATGCCCTTTGGATTGCAGTCAATGGCTATGTCACCCCACTTGGCGCTTATGAAAAGTATCTGTATCTTGTTCTCCAGCAGATTGTCATATCCGCCCTTGGTGAAAGTGCCGTATATCTCACTTGTCTTGCGGCCTCTGCCGATGATAGCCGTGTATGAGGCGCCCTCCAATGTCTTCCATGGCAGTTCGATGCTGTAGCCTATGCCCTTGTCCGACTTTGTCTTGGAATACGCTGGGAAACTGGTCTGCACATTAACTTCCAATTCACCTTTCGCTAATGACAATTCACGGCGGGACTTGTACCCGTCCACCTCCACATACGAGGTATATACCTTTGCGTCCCCGATTGTCTCCACATATTTTTTGCCAATGGAGTATCCCTGTTCAGGAAACAACTCGCACCGTTCGCCGCTGATTATGTTTTTTCCATTGTACTCAAGGCGCAGATTGTTTGTATCAACCAACTTCAGGCCCTGCCCAAACGCACACACGCACAGCAGCAGCGCAATCAATGACAGCCTCATCCTAATTCTCTCCCTGGCTCAATCCTGTTTTGCGTTTACCTTGACTAGCGCGGCACCAATTGCGACGCACATCTGGCATGACGTGCCAGTGCCGCGCTTAATGTCCACACACTTTTCCGCGCCTGCCTCTGCGGCAAAAGCGCTGCGCACGGCAGCGCGCCTGTCTTCAGGCACCAGTTGCAACGCCGCATACAAGGCGCCGCACAATCCTTCTGGCGCACGACCACCGCCAAAGTCAGCAAACTCATCCACACGCCCTTCGGCACCGCACATTGCCGCCACGCTCTGTGCGCAATTCAGCCGCAACGGCGGCTGGCGCAAAACTGAACTCGCCTCGGCAAGAAGTTCTTCACTTACTATTCCCATAAAACTCCTTATAAGTCAAAAATGCAAAATCAAGTGATAAGTTAGCCCCCATAAACCAAAATACAATGAGAATCCACGGAAATTACTTTCAAGAACTCATAAGAAATAATCGGTCACACCTCCCCATTATTTTTTTATCCACAGATTGCCACAGATTATCACTGATTTATCTTCTGGATGTAATGCACATTGGGATAGATATGGAGAACCTAGCGATAGATGTGGCGAACAGGGATTTCGCCGAAGCGCTGAAGCAGCGCAGATTTCATTTTTGTCCAAGAAGGCAAAACTCGTTTTGCCTTCTTGGACAAAACAAGAAATCATCGGTCCTTTAGGACCTCGGCAAATCCCGATTGCGGTAATCTGTGGTAATCTGTGGCAATCTGTGGATAAAAAACTCTGCGCCTCTGTGTCTCCGCGCCTCTGCGTTAAATATATGATTGTTTGGGCTATCTTGTAAACAAAATGCCAGGCATTAAATTTCGGCAAAAGTTCTTATGACCGTTCAAGGTTCTCTGCCGCTTTTAGTTCACAAGGAGAATAAAATGACACAATTCGGTTTCAATGTAATGGATTTCGGCGCAAAGGGCGATGGCGTGGCAGATGACACAGCCGCAATACAGAAGGCCATAGATACATGCGCCGTCCGTGGCGGTGGAAGAATCCTCTTTCCATACACGCCAAATGGCTACAGGATCGCCTCGCCAGCCATTGAAACATACAATGGACGAGCCCTTCGTTCACAACTGGTAATACCACCTGGCTCCCATAACATCTTCCTGGAAGGCGAGATGCCATGCCGCTTTCTGAACAGTTACATGGTGAGACCCAAGGACTGCTCCGCAATATTCAAGCCCACCACATTCGGCACCTTGCGACATGACAATACAATGCTCTTCTCCGATTGGCAGGCGCCAGAGATTCACGATCCTACTGAACGTCCCTACTCAATACTTGCGGCGCCTGAAGGCGATTCCTGCAAGGGGCACTTCAGCGTTGCAAATTTCTCCATCGCCAATTTGGAATTCCGTGTTCATCTTGACCATGAGAAAATGTATCCAACGCAAAGTGCGGTGAATCTGCAAAATGTCTCACGCGCACATGTGGCGGATTCACAGTTCTGTCTGGACGACCAGGTGGGCGACACCATACTCGGCAAGGAACTGCAGCCCAATCCATGCCATACAGTCGGCCTTATGATGTCAGGTGACCAGAATGACAACAACACTCTCCGCAACGTGGCGGTCCAGGGCTTCCGTTATGGTTTTGTGCTTAGCGAGCACGTTGTCGCCGACTATCTCTACATCCACAACTGCGAAGAGGGGCTTACTTTCCACGATTCATCTCACCTATCCATCATCAACCATATCGTGGCGCAACACAACAAACGCATAGTCACAAGTACCACAACGGAACTGTTCGGGCATGCCAAAGGCCCCTGTAATGTGGAGATCGGCAGCATCAATTTTGAATCGGGGACAGGCTACTCCCCCAAAGTGGATGCCCTGGAATACGGCGTGTACGACCCTGAAAACCGCCTAGTTGGCTATGTAAGATGGTTCCAGCCCTGGGGTGCACAGAAGTTCCCCATCTGCGGCGCGGCCAAATTCCACATCACGCATTTTGGAGACTAAGGAAAAAGTCCTTTCTTTTTCCAGTTGCCAACAACTAAAAATGAATTACATTCGCATCATTCTATTTTTACGGAATTGGATTTTTCCCAAGGGGCGTGACATGAGTAGAAGTTTCTGGTATTCGGCAGTATTAATTATTGTTCTGTGCTGTGCAGGATGCGTAAACAATTTGAGACACATTAAGGTGGTGAAGTACCCTACCCCTATCTGCAATAATTTTGAAGATGCAGTAAAACAAGCAACCCGTCACAGTCAATGGAGAATCATTGACGCACAACCAGGCAAGATTGCCTGCTTACTCATGATAAGAAAACACAGCCTTGTGGTCAATGTTTTTTATGATGACAAATTCTTCCACATTGACTACGAGAGTAGCACAAATCTGAATTACCGTTCATCCGAGAATTTGATTGACAAGCATTATGTAATATGGACACGTAAACTGGCAAAAGACATACAAGTCTTCGCATCAAAGCAAAACAGTAAAACATTAAATGAAGATAACTTGGAAACTCAAACAGAGAAACAAAAATGAACACATTTCAAGTGAAAGGACATGAGCCAAGCCTGCTGCCTGATGGCAAATGGAAATTAGCATGGAATGATGAATTCGACGGCACGGAACTTGACCGCAGCAAGTGGGACTACCGTCTCTCGATGATGGGCAAACGCCATCCCGCATGGACCGACAAGGGCGTGCACCTGGACGGCGAAAGCAACGCCGTTTTCTCAATTCTTGAGGAAGACGGGCGCCCCGTCAGTTCCCAATTGCAGACTGGGTACAACTTCATGGACGAGCCAATTGTAGCCACGAAATTCGGGCAGGACGCGCTGCAATGGAATATCGGCAAACTCAAGGAAAATCTCTACACCCATACCTTCGGCTACTATGAATGCCGCTGCAAATTCCAGCAGTATCCAGAGGCCTGGTGGAGTGCGTTCTGGATGCAGTCCCCAATTATCGGAGCATCTCTTCATCCAGAGGAAACTGGTTCTGAACTGGATATAATGGAGTATTTTCATCCAGGAAAAGTTTCCAAGCACTGTATTTGGACTGGTGGTTATGGGCTTGACTGCAAAGGCGCCTCCGCAGGTGGCATAGAAAACCTCGACACAAAGGTATTTCACCGTTTCGGCCTGCTTTGGGATGAAAACGGATACACATTCTTCATTGACGGAAAGGAGGATGGCCATGTTGACAAATACGTTTCCAAACGGCCAGAATTCATCCTCATCAGCACTGAGGTACAAGGCTATCGGCACGAAGACCATCTGCCTGTGAAGGAAGCCTTCGACATAATTGGAAAGGATGTGTTCATGGTGGACTACGTCCGCGTATTCGATGCGGTAAAGGAGTGAATATGAAGATAACTGCCCTAAAAACTTTCATCTGCAATGCGTTCCGCACCAACTTCGTCTTCGTGAAAGTGGAGACAGACAATGGCCTCCACGGATGGGGCGAAGCCACGCTGGAATACAAGGAACTGACCATACAGGCCGCGATACATGACCTAGAATCATACCTCATCGGCAAGGATCCCCACAACATTGAAGCATTCAGGCATGACTGCTACCGTGACGCCTACTGGCGTGGCGGTCCTGTGCTCATGAGCGCATTGGCTGGCGTGGAAATGGCATTGTGGGATATCAAGGGAAAGGACCTCAACGTCCCCGTATATCAGTTGCTGGGCGGCAAAGTGCGGGACGCAGTGCCAGTCTATGTGAACGGATGGTTCGCACCCGCCAAGACGCCTGACGAATTCGCGGCTAAGGCAGTTGAGGTCAGGAAGAACCGCTATCCAGGCTGCAAGTGGGACCCATTCGGCAAGGCATGGCAGCAGATAGGCAAGAACGAACTCAACCAGGCAATGGAATGTGTGGAGAAGGTCGCTGCAGCAGTGGGAGACGATGTGCACCTACTGATTGAGGGACATGGTCGATTTGACATTCCCACCGCCGTCAAAATCGGGAAAAGACTGGAGGACTACGACATTTTCTGGTTCGAGGAACCCATACCGCCAGACGACAAGGAGGGCATGCGGGAGGTCAAGGAGCGTGTCCGTGTTTCAATAGCCGCAGGCGAGCGCCTGTACAATCGCTACGAATACAGGCAGTTCTTCGACCTCAATTGCGCGGACTACATTCAGCCTGACATATCACACGCTGGCGGCATTATGGAAATGCGCATGCTGGGCGCAGAGGCGGAAGCGCGGCATATCGGCTTCTGCCCACACAATCCCTCTGGGCCCGTGGCAAATGCCGCAACACTCCAGATTGCGGCATGCGTGCCAAACTTCGTAATGCTGGAAATGATGATGACGGACGTACCATGGCGGGCAGACATCTGCGACGAGCAACTGGTGATGCGCAATGGTCGCATGGTGATACCTGAACGTCCTGGCCTGGGCATAGAACTCCATGAGGAAGAGTTGCTAAAGCATCCCTACATACGCACCGAACTTCGCCACTACAAAGGGACATTGACCGACATACGCCCACCAGACGCAGTAAAGTACTATAAAATGGAGAATGAATAACATGAATCGCTTTCAAGGAAAAATAGTGCTGGTTACAGGCGGCAACCGCAACACTGGCCTTAGCATTGTCAAGAAATTCTGTGACGAGGGAGCCAAAGTATATATGTGCGGCTCCTCCACCGCCTCCACCATGAAAGGCGCAGATATACTGGCTTCATGGGGCTGCAAGAATATCACTGCCATTCCATGCGATGTTTCGGACATAGAACAGGTGAAGAATATGTTCGACATCATTGAAAAGGAGGCAGGGCGCCTAGACATACTTGTCAACAACGCGGCGCATCAAGGCATAGGAAAGCCCTTTACGGAGATGGACCCGTCCTACCTAATGGAGGTGCTGGGCGTAAATGTCCGCGGTGGCTTCCAGGTCACACAGCAGGCGGTGAACCGCTTCTTCCTGAAGCAGAAGGAGCATGGCGTGGTGGTGTTTCTCTCATCAAACACGGCAATGCGCGCCATCCGCAACCGGACCGCCTACTGCGCCAGCAAGGGCGCCATCAATTCAATGGTGAAATCCCTCGCGCTGGATCTGGGGCCGCTTGGAATACGGGTGAACTGCTGCGCCCCGGGATACATCTACACGGAACGCTGGGACGTGCTGCCAGAGGAGACTAAGCAACGCCGCCGCCTCAACTGCCCACTGCGCCATGAGGCAACTGGAATGGACATAGCCAACGTGGTCGCCTTCCTCGCCAGCGAGGACAGCGCCAACATGACGGGTGAAATCATCACCTGCGATGCAGGATGCTCCTGCCAGCACATGCCAGAGGACACAGATTTCTGACATTTGCGAAATTGTGCTAGTCTTATTTGACTTTGCCACAAAGGCATATAATTTTCACCTGATGTTTTTTCTTAGATTCTAAAAATACAACAAGAACGAGGTTCCAATGAAAATCAAGTATGTAGCCCTATGCGTTTTGGCGGCATTATCCGTTTTTGCCGTCGAATACAAACTCTCTACAGCAACTGGCATTAAAATCGATGGTAAACTGGACGAGCAGTCATGGCAGGATGCCAAGACAATCAGCGACTTCGTGCTGCTGAAAAACTCAGGCAAGACCACACCTTCAGAAAAGACCGAAGTTAAAATGCTGACTGACCAGGATGCACTCTACTTTGGCTTCAAGTGCTATGGTCTTGAGGAACTGTCTGACGATCTTCGGGGCGAAGTGACCAATCCCTGGGCTAATGACCTGGTGGAAATTTTCATTGCACCTACCGCTGGCAAGGACGAATACTACCAGTTTGCACTCACAGCAGGCGGCGCATATTGGTCGCAGTTCTTCGCTGAGGCAGGCAACATCAAACCTGACCCGTACAAGCCTGGCTTCCAACTGGCTGCGGGACGCACGTCCGACGCATGGATACTGGAAGTGCGCTTCCCATACAGTGCATTCTACATGACCAGCGCGGCAAAGACAGCCCGCAACTGGGCAATCAACGTGGCACGCTATTCCAAAGCCAAAAAGGCCCACAACTACGAGAACAGTTCTTGGGCAAACCTGCAGGGAAGTTTCCACGAAACAAAGAAATTCAACATGGTCTCGGGCATTCCACCAAAGCCAGCCAAATACGACATGCTGATACCAACAGTCACCTTCGGCACACAGGGCAGGAATGACAAGGGCTTCTCTGGCATACTTGACGTGGAGATTTACCTGGCAAGTGCACCCGCGGGAAAATACACACTGGAGACCATGGGGCAAAAAGTCAGCGCCAATCTGAAGAAGGGCTCCAACAACGTCACATTACCAGCCACATTCGAGAAGGATGGCCGCACTCCAATCGCCCTCATCGTAAAGAATGCCACAGGCGAAGTGGTCTGCGACCGCAAATACCCAGTTCTGGTGGATGCCACTGCCTACACACTCAACTTCACATCGCCCCAATATGGCGGGCACTTCTACCCCGGCGAGGACACAAGTTGGCTGGCCGGCAATGTCAAGGTGAACACTGCTGAAAAGGAAGTCACGCTGACGGTGGCTGGCAAGGCATACAAACTGCCCGTCAAAAACGGCCTTGCGTCGTTCAAGGTGAATGTGGCAAAAGAAAAGGGTGACATTCCGCTTTCAGTGGGTGACATCAACACTGTTGTCAAGCATGTCAACAACGCACGCGCCTGGATACGGGACGGCAAAATCATCGTGGCTGGCAAGGCACAATACCAACTGGGATGGTACGGCGGTCCAGGATGGATTACGTCAAAGGCAGTTCTGGAGAAATTCCCAACCACCGCCTCCAAGCATCCAATCACCCTCATTCCTTGGAAAACACTGGATCCAGGCCGCCTCCTGACTTTCGACATCGAAAAGCAGGAAATAGTCTTTGACCGCAAGCCATCCCAGAAAGTGCTGGACGCCACCAAAAAGGCAATCGAAGCCACCAAGGACAATCCAGTGTACTCATACTACCTCTCCGACGAACCTGAATGCCGCGGTCTCTCTCCAATCTACCTGAAGCAC
>JAEEGL012885596.1_pt1 | contig 17266 bp, 19 predicted proteins | sample 9134231 | NCBI WGS metagenome assembly JAEEGL01 (sample SAMN16246548, study PRJNA631951) | gut metagenome | biome: gut microbiome; feature: rumen; material: fiber-attached | host: Bos | place: Iran: Karaj | collected 2018-10
CGGGGGCGGCACCGGGGATGGGCCGACGGGGACCGGCGGCGGGCCGGGCAGCGGGGGCGGCGGCAGGGGCGCCGGCGGCGATCTCTTCCACTTCCACCTGATACAGAACACCATTCACATTCACGTTAAAAGTACGCATGATTCCTTTTTCCTCCCTCAAATCAGTCAACTTTGGTAATAGATAGGATACGGATGCCGCTCACGTCCTCGCCCATGACGGTGGCGATGGCGGCGGAGATGGCGGCCACCATGCTCTGGCGGTCTTCGATCTCCTCGGTGGCGGGCTCAGGCGCCGGCTCCGGTTCGGCCGCGGCTGCGACAGGCGCGGCGGGTTGTTCTGCGGGCATGGCTTTTACCGCCTTGTCTGCTTCCTTGGCGTTGGTCTTGGCCAGGATCTTTCCCAACAGGGTGATGATCAGGATCAACGCCAGTAAGCCTACAAAGACGGTGCCAAAGCCCAGCACGAATACGGTGAGAAACGGCAGGTCGGTGTTCGCCGCCGCCATTACCCATAGACTCATGTTGGTCAACATTTTTCCCTCCTGCAAGTTTTCATGCATTATGAGTCTTCATTATGACCCATCTTTTAATAAATTCGACGTAAATCCTCTTTTCCCTTTTTTCTTTTCACGAATCAGTAATATATTTTCCGGCCATCCTGTCCCTATGCTGATACTGTTTCTCCGGGCCGTGCTCCTGTACATCTTCATCCTCTTCATCCTGCGCATGACGGGCAAGCGGCAGATCGCCGATCTGCAGCCCTTCGACCTCATCATCACCATGGCCATCGCAGACCTTGCATCCACGGCCATCGCGGACACGGACATCCCGCTCCTCTACAGCGTGGTACCCATCCTGGGCCTGTATCTGGTCCAGCAGGCGGTGGCCTTTCTGAGCCTCCGATCCCGGAAGTTCCGCACCTTCGTGTGCGGCTCGCCGTTGCTGCTGGTCCGGGAGGGGGTGCTCCAGGAGGGGATCATGAAGGAAGCCAACTACACCGTGGCGGACCTCAGCGACCATCTGAGAAGTCAGGAGGTATTTGACATGAGATCCGTCCAGTACGCCATATTGGAGACCAACGGCGCCCTGTCGGTCCTCCAGAAGCAGAAGGCCGATCAGCCCCAACCCCGGCTTAGCTATATGCTGATCCTGGACGGGGCATGGTGTCGGGCGGCCCTGCGGCATCTGCGCATCCAACCCAAAGCCCTGCGGGCGCTGCTCAAACGGTTCGGCGTGGCTCGGATCGAGGACGTGTTCTTCCTCCAACACATGGGGGATGGTTCCCTTCGGCTGCAGCTCAAGGCGAAGGTCGGCGCAAAGGTGCTGGACATCCCAAAGAAGGAGGCAAAGGAACTGTGTTCATAAAGGTCCGACGGGCGTTCACCGTAGGGGCGATCCTGTTTTTGCTGGGGCTGTTCATCCTCCCTTCCCTGTATTTGAAGAGAGAATGCGCGGCTCTGAACCGTCTGTGCGATCAGGTCGTCAGCACCGGAGAAGGCGCCGCATATGCTGAGCTGAAGGACCGATACGAGGCCATGCGGAGCCGGGCGGAGCTGTTTCTGGATCACAAGGTCATGGACGACGCCACGGTGCCCCTGGAGCTCATGGGCGTGTATCTGGCTGCGGGCGACGCCCTCTCCCTGAAAGCCGCGGCCACGGAGTTCCGGCAGGCGCTCAGCTGCATGCTGGCCATCGAAACGGGGGATATCCGGCTGCTTTTGTAACTTTTTTGCAACAGGGCTGTTAACAGGGGCGCAGAAACTTGCCAGGGCATACGGCCAGACGGTATACTCGGGGCATGAAGCATCCTTCTGACAAAAAGAGTATCACCGCCGGTCAGGTGTGGGGCGCGTTGACGCTCCTGTTCCTGGCGTTCTCCGTTTGGTTCGGCCTGCACCCCTATTATCAAGCCGTGGCGGTGGGACTGGCATTGCTGGTCCTCCCCGTGCTGTGGCGAAGGCAGTGGGCCTATTGGATCGTGCTGGTCGCCCTGCTGGGCTGCGGGGCGTTCCTGCTGACCTTCCGCGCTTCCGGCTACCACTACACTGCTCTCCTGCCCCTATTCACTGCCGGTTTGATGCTGGTGTTCCGCTTTGGCAACCGGGGGCTGAAGCGTCTGACAGCCGCGCTGACCGTTCTGGCGCTGGCGCTGCTTCTGACGGCGGAAATCCCCATTGTTGTGACCGCCCTGTCCTCCGGCCAAAGCGACGCGCCCTATGTGATCGTTCTGGGGGCGGCGGTATACGGCGAGACGCCCTCTATCTCCCTGCGGCACCGGTCGGATCGGGCCAAAGCTCACCTAAAAAGAAATCCCGCCGCCAAGGCCGTGGCCTCCGGGGGCCAGGGCGCAGGCGAGGACATTTCCGAAGCCGAGTGCATGCGCCGGTATCTGGTGGAACGGGGCGTAAAAAACAGCCGCATCCTTCTGGAGGATCGATCCACCTCCACCCTGGAAAACCTGACCTTTTCCCAGCAGGTCATCGAAGCTGCCGGCGGGGACCCCAGCCGGGTGGCCGTGGTGTCCAGCTCCTACCATCTCTACCGGGCCAAACGCATGGCGGCGGCCCTGGGCATGGATGCCGACGGCCTCGCCAGCTCCGACGGCTACGCCGTGTATATGGCGGGCATGTATCTTAGGGAGGCCCTGGCCGTCTGGAAGCTGTGGATCATGGGCATATAAAAAGCCGCTCCTGGACGAAGCGGCTTGCGGGAGGAACGGAAAGCCGTTCCTTTTTTATTTCTCCTTCGCTGCCTTCAGCAACGCGTCGATCTCCCTGTCCGTGAGATAGCGCCATTGGCCGCTCTTGAGGTCGCCCAAGGTCAGGGGGCCGTAGCCCTCCCGCTTGAGGCGCAGGGTTTTGTGGCCCACGGCCTCCAGCATTCGTCGGATCTGCCGGTTACGGCCCTCGTGGATGGTGATGGAGATGCCCGTGTCCCCCTTCTGGTTGGCGGTGGTGTAGTTGATGCGAGCCGGGGCGGTCATGCCGTCCTCCAGCAGGACGCCGTTGGTGAGCTGGGCCTGCTGCTGAGCCGTCAGCTTCCCGTCGCAGACGGCGTAGTAGGTCTTCTCCACCCGGAATCGGGGATGGGTCATCCTGTTGCACAGGTCTCCGTCGTTGGTCATCAGCAGAAGACCCTCGGAATTGAGGTCCAGACGGCCGATATTGTAGAGCCGCTCCGGGATCTCGGTGAAGAAGTCCTGAACGGTCCTGCGGCCCTCCGGGTCGGAACTGGAGCAGATGACGCCCCGGGGCTTGTAGAAGAGAATGACGATCCGCTTCCGGACAGGCTCCACGTGCCGCCCGTCCAGCAACACCCGATCCTCCGGCTCCACGGACATGCCCAATGAGGCCACAACACCGTTCACCGTGACCCGGCCCTCTTCGATAAGCTTTTCCGAGGCACGCCGGGAGGCCACCCCCGCCGCCGCCAGATATTTTTGCAGTCTCTCCCCCATGCGCTCCCCTTTCTACGCGGTCAGATATCCCCCCATGACCCGTTTCAGAAACCAGCCGTAGGTCAGGGGCGGCGCCCCCTCCCTGACGATCAGCAGGACGGTTTTGACCGGTTCCCCGTTGACCGAAAGGACGGCTTCCCCGGCGGCGGCGCCAGCTTCCACCGGCGCAGCCAAGCCCGGGAACGGGCGGATATCCAACACCGTCTCGTCCCGTCCGTCCTTCCTGACGGGATACAGTATACCCTCTTTTGCCGCCACAGGCAACGCTTTTTTCTCGCTGCCCGTCACGGGGATCTCCCCGGCTCTTTGGCCCTCCGTCAAATAGGTGTGGAGCTCATACTCCGAAAATCCCCGGTCCAGAAGGGCTTTGGCATCGTTCCACATGTCCGGGGCGTTCAGCACCACGCCCACGAGCAGCATCCCCTCCCGCCGGGCGGCGAAGCACAGACACCGCCCTGCCTTTTTGGTGAAGCCGGTCTTGACCCCACAGCCGCCCTCCATCTGGGTCAGGACCTTGTTCTTGGTATGGAAGGAACGGGGGCGGTCGCCGGTGGAGGCGGTATATCGTTGGGTGCTCACCAGTTCCCGGAAAAAGGGCAGTTCCATGGCTGCCGCCGCGATGCGGGCAAGATCATAGGCGCTGGTATAATGCGACGGGTCATGGAGGCCGTTGGGGTTCACGAAGTGGGTGTCCGTACAGCCCAAAGCCGCCGCGCGGGCGTTCATCTGCGCTGCGAAGGCGTCCACGGACCCGGAAAGATGGATGGCCAAGGTCACCGCCGCGTCATTGCCGCTGACCATCATGAGGCCGTACAGAAGATCGCGCAAACTGAGCTTTTCTCCGGCGACCAGATGCATGGAGGAGCCCTCGGTGCCCGCCGCTTCTGAGGGCACGGCAACGAGGGTGTCCAGGTCCTCCCCTCCTTCCAAGAGGAGCAGAGCGGTCATGATCTTGGTGGTGCTGGCCATGGGCAGCCTGTCACGTTCATGCTCCCCCGAAAGCAGCCGTCCGCTGCCCGCCTCGATAAGAGCGTACGCCTTGGCGGTGATCCTCTCTTCCCGGCCCGTCGCCTGGGTCTGAACCGGGATCAGAAGCAGCAGCGCCAAGAGCAGGAGCTTACCCCGCCTTACCACGCGTCCCCTTCCTTCTCCTGATCCCTTTGCTGACAGCTCAGGCGGATCTCCTTCACAAACTTGGGGAGCTGCCCCACCAGCCGATCCAATGTGGAGTCATAGTTAGCGGGGACCACCGTGACGCCTTCCTCCGTGGTGACCAGAAAGGCTTTGGGTGTCAGGGATACCCCCGCCACTGCGGTGCCGAGAAAGGGAAAGGTCTTCTGCTCCGCCAAGGCGGCTCCCGCCACTTTGCCCGCAGGCGCGTACTCTCCGCCGCCGGAGAAAAAACCGAAGCTGACTTTGGACACAGGCACCACCACCCCGTTTCCCGCCGGGATGGGCTCGCCCACGATGGTGTTCACGTCCACGATGGCCTTGAGCCGGGCCATGGTGGTCTCGATGATGGATTCAACGCTTTGCATGGGTTCGTTTTCCTTTCAGATATTCGAGGATATTCTGTGCCAGGACGAAGCGGCCTATTCCCGAAAGCCGCAAGGCGCAGATGTTTTTGTCAAAACAGGGGACAGCCCCTATGACCACGGCGGCGCAAAGGCCGGCCCCGAGGGTTTCCAGCAGCGCATATAGAAAGCCCAGGGCCTCCACGGTCAACGCGCCGTCCGTCTCCGCGCCTACATACAGCACAGCTCCCAGGCGCTTTTTTCGGAGGACCGGAGAGAAGCTCCCTTCTTTCCTCTTTCGGCTTATCAGCGGTCTGCGACGTCCCTGTCGATCCAGGCGATAGACCTTGAGGAAGGGCGGCTGCAGAAAGTCTCCCTCCAGCCGCAGCCGCAGCAGGGAGGCCGCCGTCAGCTCCGCCCGGCCCGAGGTGAGCGAAAGCCTGGCGTCCAGCCGAAGACTAAAGGGCCATAGCAGGAGATACAGCACCGTGACGATGCCCAAAGCAAGCCAGATCATGCCCTTAGCCTGTCCCAAAGGGCTGTTTTCACGCACGGTTTCCCATCTTTTTCACAATTCAAACATGCACAGCCGCGGATTTCTGCTATAATATCCCCATTGAGGCTCTATGTTCGGATATATCGGCACAATCGAATCGGAACTGAAGGTGCGGGAGGCGGCCAGCTATAAGAGCTGGTACTGCGGCCTGTGTCAGTGCATGAAACGCCGCTACGGTCCCTTCTCCACCCTGTTCCTCCAATACGATTGCGCGTTTCTTGCCCTGCTTTTCTCCGGAGAGCTGGGCGAGACGGTGGACGCCAAACGCTGCCACTGCCTCCACCGATGCCACGATCCCCGGCGTAAATACCGTCTGGAGACCCCTGCGCTCAGGTTCTCTGCCGCGGTGAACGTTCTCTTGGCGTATTATAAATGCCTGGATGACTGGCTCGATGAGCGAGACGTGGTGAAGGGCGTCGCCGCCCTTCTGCTGCGAAGGGCGGTCCGGCTGGCCGGGCGGGATTATCCTGAGCTTCAGGCGCGCACGGAGCGGTTCTTTCAGGATCAGACAGCCATGGAGCGGGACGACGGCCGTCCGGATGCGGCGGCAGATCCCACGGGCAAGTATCTTGAGTCCTTGGCCGATATGCTCCCCTTCCCGGAAGCTGAGAAGCTGCCGCTCAAATGGCTCCTCTATAATCTGGGCCGATGGATCTATTTGATGGACGCTTGGGACGATCGGGACAGGGATGGCCGAAAGGGCGCTTTCAACCCCTATCTCAAGGCGAACGTCTCCCAAGAGGACGCAGCCTTCGGGCTGTACGCTTCCCTGGAGGAGGCCCACAAAGCCTTCGACCTGTTGTCCCCCAGCCGGGATCGGGGACTGATGGAAAACGTGTTGACCCTGGGGTGCCCCGAACGCACCCGTCGGGTGCTCGGCGAGAAAGGAAAGGAGACCGGCCATGAATCCCTATAAGGTATTGGGCGTCAGCGAAAACGCCTCCCAGGAGGAGATCCGCAAGGCGTATCTTGCCCTGGTGAAGAAATACCATCCCGACCGCTATGCCGACGGCCCCATGAAGGACTTGGCCAACGAGAAGCTCAAGGAGATCAACCAAGCCTACGAGCTGCTCACCAAGAAGAAGGAGACCTCGGGCTACGGCGGCTCGTCCAGCTACGGCGGCTACAGCAGCTATGGGCAGAACGCCCACGCTCAGGGAGGCTACTGGCAGAATCAGGGAAGCTATTCCGGGGAATATGCCCAGGAGTTCTCCCGGGTCCGCAGCTACTTCTCCCAGAACAATCTGAACGCCGCCCGCGCCGTTCTGGACGGGATCCCCCTGCACAACGCCGAGTGGCACTATCTCTACGGTATCCTATACTTCCGCTGGGGCTGGTACGATCAGGCCCGGCAGCACCTCTCCATGGCCTGCAACATGGAGCCGGGGAACATGGAGTATCAGAACGCCTACGCCACCGTCATGAATACGGGCCGGGGCTATCACAGCGGCCCCCTGAACATGGGTGGACAGGATTGCGATATGTGCGACTGGTGCACCACCATGCTGTGTCTCAACTGCCTCTGTAACTGCGGAGGCTGCCACTGATGGAAAAGAAAAAGCTGCCCCTGAGCCGCCGACTGTCCCTGGGCGCCATGGTGGCCGCCCTGACGCTGCTGGCTCTGTATGCCTCGGAGATGCTCACGGGGTTTAGATTCCTTTGCGCCGCTCTCAGCGGCTTTTTCATCGTCATTTTAACGGAGGAGGATCTGTTCGGCACAGCCTGGCTGTGCTTCCTTTCGGTGAGCATCCTGGGCTTTCTCCTTTGCCCGGATCGCATGAGCTGGTTTCTCTATGTGACCCTCATCGGCCACTACGGCATCGTGCGCCGATTCTTCCGGAAGTTCATCACCGTGCCCTCCGTCCGATCCATCTTCACGGTCCTCTACTGCAACGCGGGCACGGCGCTGGGCATATGGGCCATGTACACCGTAGCCGGCGTGGACGTGCTGAAGATGCTGCCCGATATCCCCACGGTGGTTCTCGTGCTGATCGTGGAAGCGGTGTTCTTCCTGCTGGACGTCCTGTTTGAAGCCGCAATCAATCTTTATCACAAACGGATCCGCCGGTTTCTTCTTCGGTAGCATACGCGATTGATTTTTGTCCCATACTAACCCATCATGGGACGGAAGCGAAACAATACCAAGCCAACTGCCCACCGCCGCCTCAAGCGGTGGCTTTTTTTCATGGCCGCAGTGATCCTCATTCCCACGGCAGCCATCGCCGCCTACGTGCTGAGTCGGGACGCCTGGCATATGCTGGACGAGGAGAAGCTGAGCTATGAAGGTCTGTCGGTCCAGATCTTCGATGAAAATGACGAGCTGTTCTCTGCCCTGGGAGGCGGAGAGGCCCGGTTGCTGATGCGCATCGGCGATCTGCCCGATCACGTGAAGAACGCTTTCATCGCTGCCGAGGACGCCCGGTTCTACGACCATCCCGGGGTGGACGTGGTCCGCATCCTGGGTGCCGCCTGGAGCGATCTGAAGGCGGGGGCCTTCGTGGAGGGAGCCAGCACCATCACCCAGCAGCTAATCAAGCTCACCCACCTGAACAGCCGTAAGGAGCTGAGTCGAAAGGTGGATGAGGCTATTCTGGCGGTGCAGCTGGAGCGAATATACGGCAAGGACCAGATCCTGGAGATGTATCTCAACACGGTCTACTTCGGTTCCGGCTATTATGGGCTGGAGACCGCGGCCCGAGGCTACTTCGGCGTCAGCGCCCGGGAACTGAGCCTCGATGAAGCGGCGCTGTTGGCCGGCGTGCTCAAGTCCCCCGCCCGCTTCGCCCCCCATCGCCGCCCGGAGGCGTCCGTAGGCCGCCGGGGCGTCATTTTGCGCCTGATGGCGGCATACGGCATGATCTCGGACGCGGAAGCCGACGAAGCCGCCGCCCGGCCTTTGCGCCTGCGGAAAGACCCCGTTCTGGAACGGCGCGGCTACTATGTGGACTACGCTCTGCAGGAGAGCTGCCGTCTGACGGGCGTCACCATGAGCCGGCTCCTTTGCGACGGTTACCGCATCTACACGGGCATGGACCGGGAGGCGGAGACGCTCTGCGAGTCCCTGTTCGACCGGGACGAGTTCTTCCCCCAGGTCAACGGGGAGAGCGCCCAGGGCGCCATCTGTCTCATCGACGCGAATACCGGCTGCATCAGCGCTCTGGTGGGCGGCCGGGACAAGGACGTGGCGCTGGGTTTCAACCGCGCCGTGCGCATCCGCCGCCAGCCGGGGTCCGTCATCAAGCCCATTTTGGTCTACGCCCCGGCCCTGGAGGCGGGATACACCGCGGCGGACATGCTGTTGGATGAAGCCTCTACCTTCGGAGACTATGCGCCCTCGGACGCCAGCCGCCGCTACCGCGGCTGGGTCACCATGCGGGAGGCGGTGACCCGATCCCTGAACATCCCGGCGGTGGAGCTGTTCAGCGAGCTGGGCGTGGGCCGCTGCAAGAGCTTTGCACGACAGCTGGGCATCCCCTTCGATCGGAATGACACCCGCCTCGCCTTGGCTTTGGGCGGCTTCACCTACGGCGTGTCTCCCAAGGAGCTGTGCGCCGCCTACGCCGCCTTCGCCGCCGGAGGCGTATATCGGACGCCCATCCTCATCCGACGGATCGAGGATCGGGAGGGCCGCATCGTCTATGAGGCCCATCCCTTTGCCCGCCGGGTCATGGGGGAAGGCGCGGCCTTTATCCTCACCAGCATGCTTCGAAGCGTGGTCCAGACCGGCACGGCCAAAGCTCTGTCCGACCTTCCTCTGGAGGTGGCCGCCAAGACGGGCACCGTGGGGGATGAAACGGGGAACCGGGACGTGTGGCTGGCCGCCTACACGTCCGAGCATGCGGCCGTGATATGGATGGGCTTTGACGAGAACAGCAACGGTAAGTTCCTTCCTCCGGACTCCGGCGGAGGCGGCCACCCGGCCGCCCTCATGAAGGCGGTGCTCTCCGGCCTGTACGCAGGCCGCGCGACGCCCGCTTTTCACCAGCCTGATTCCGTGATTCGGGTGCGGTTGGACGGCTACACCATGGACACCATGCACGAGACCGTCCTGGCCACAGGCTATACACCGGATAACTATGGAGTCTGGGAATACTTCCTCAAGGGCACAGAACCCCGTTTGCCCAGCCCCTACTGGTCTGTGCCGGAGCCGCCCAACGACCTGGACCTGACGCGAACGGGGGAGTATGTGACGATCCGATTTACGCCACGGCAGACCTATATCCGGTATCTTCTTTACCGGGAAACGGCCGACGGATACGCGACCCTTCTGGCGGCCTACGAAGGAACGGATGAGGCTGTGTTCACGGACGACGTGTCGGCCATGGAGGGCGTTGTGTCCTATTATGTGATCCCCGTCCATCCCGGAATCACCGTGGAAGGCTCGCCCCTGGCAGGGCCCGCTTCCGAAAAGGCGTCCCTGTTTTTATATGCACCGGATTCTTTTTTGAATGTATCGTAAAAACGATATGTTTTTTTGTCGAGCATACTGTATAAAGACATTGACTATTCACGTTTGATTTTATATAATATACTCGATTCTAATAATAAACCGACGAAAGGGGTGCGCAATGGATTATCGTGAATTGGCGGAAGCGGTCGGTCCTCGTACCGGCGCGACGCAGGAGTGGGTTTTCCGCGTGCTGCGGGAAGGTATCATCAGTGGCAAGCTCAAAGGGGGCACGCAGCTCAAGCAGGATGAGGTTTCGGCGGCCTTGACCGTGAGCCACATCCCCGTGCGGGAAGCGCTTCGACAGCTGGAAGCCCAGGGGCTGGTGACCATCCATCCCAACCGTGGTTCCACCGTGACCCAGCTGAGCCATTCGACTCTGGAAGATATGATGGAGATCCGGGCCAGCATCTCCTATTACATTGCCCGCCGGGCTATCCCCCTCATGAGCGCGGAAGATCTGGACGAGCTGCAATCCATCATCGAGGAGCAGAAAACGGCTCAGGATATGTTCGAAGAGGAGCGTCTCAACTACAAGTTCCACGAGCTCCTCACCCGCCGGGCCAAGAATAAGGTGGCGGATGTGTTCATCGAGCTGATCCACTGCAACGCGGATCGGTATCTTCGAGACGCCCTGTACACGGATCCGGCCCGCCGGGAGCAGTCCATAGCCGAACACCAGGCCATTCTGGACGCCTGCCGAGCCGGAGACGCCGAGAAAGCCAGCAGCCTGCTGCACGATCACATCATCGAGGCGCGCAAGTATATCCCTGAGGATCTGGATTAAGTCCGGACCCGAAAGTAGACCAGCGCCACCAATAGCAGCAGGTCCGTCAACAGCAACCCAAATACGGACAGAGCGGCAGCAATGCCGCCCTTTTTTATGCAGAAAACCACGTAGGCAGCCCCGTAGGCCAGTATGAGGCCCGCTGCCGCTGTAAACAGGATCATCCTCTTTCCTCCTTCATTCCAACGCCGGATCCCGGGGGCTGTGGGACAGCTTCACCCGGACCTGAAAGACAGCCTCGATCTTTGGCAATCGACGGGAAAACCCATACTCCCGCCAGCTCTCCCAGCTGTCAAAAGCGGAAAGGGCCTCCCTGCCCACTTCGAACACATCCGCTCCCTCTTCCGCCGCCGCCCGGAAGACCCGTTGCAGCTCGCCTTCCAGATAGCTTTCCATGGCGGCGATCAGTTCCTTCGAGTCCGCCTCCGTTTGGGACGGGTTTTCCAGATCCGCCTCCAGGACGATATTGCAGGAAAAGACGCCCTCTGCATAGTTCCTTTTGGGTCGCTCCAGGGCATACAGCGCCAGGTCCATCTCCGTCCCATCCCTCCAGGGCAGGCGCAGATGCCCCGCCCGAAAGCCGCCCTTTCCCATGAGCACCAGCATGGTGTGCTGGCCGGAGAGCACGCCCGTCATCCGCTTTCCCGCGAACACCGCGCTGCCGGCGAGGGAGGTCCTGATTTGGCCCTCCCCCAGAAGGGTCCCGCCCAGATAGGGATAGACCTCGCCTCCGACCATATCCTTCCGGGGCGGATCGCCCACCAGAGCGGCATACGGGAGCAGCACGTCTCCGGTCTCATTGGCAAAGGCTTCCTGCAGGCGGCGCAGGCCCCAATCCTCCACGTAGCCATAGTTCTCCTCAAACAGCTGCACGTTGGTCTTGAGCCGATTCATGCTGGGGTCTCCCTCGCTCACAAGCCCCTGAAAAGCGCCGCGCAGATCCTTCTCCACCACGATGACGCGCACGTTCTGCCGGATCTTCAGGCGGCTTAGATTCCCTTCCAGAACGGTCTGCATGTCTCCCGATTCTGCCAGCTCCCGAGAGAAGGCCAAAAGGGTGGTCCGTTCGAAGGAGAGCTGGGCGGGCAAGGCTCCGGCCAGGGCGTCGATGGCGGCAAACAGACTCCGTTCTTCGGCACTGACCATGGACACCTGGCCCCGCCCTCCCCCGTCCTCCCCGCTGCCGGCCGTGTCCTCGTTCAGGAGGAACACGAATCTATAGGGCAGCGCGTCTCCCCGCTCCACGCCCAGATCCAGCACATAGCAATACCTGTCCAAAGGCACGCCTCCCAGGCATCCGACGAGGAAGGGCAAAAGCAGCAGCAGGCCGGCGAAAGCACGTTTCATGTATGCCTCCTCACCAAAAGAGAACGCCCCCCTATCAGGACCGAGGGCAGCAGGAGCAGCCAATGGCCCTGTCGGTAGGACAGACGAACGAAGGAGAGTATGTCGTCCGAATCCAGGTTGAACAGCAGCACCAGGCCCATCACCAACAGCGTCAATAGCGCCCCTGTGGGGCGCAGATCCTCCACACCCGCAGCTCGGCACAGGAGCAAGGCGGCACCGTAGGTGTAGAAAGCCGACGCCACGAGGCCGGTCATGACCCACAGAAACAGCACCAGTACGTCCAGGCGCAGCCCGATCCGCTCCTGTCGGGCGGCCATGGTCATGCAGTAGACCGGGGCGCTCATGGAGGCCATATCCGGTCCGAAAAAGGTGAGCCCTAACCCGAAATGAAGTAAAAAAGCCCCAAAACCACCCAGAAGCAGGCCCCGGCGGATGCCGTCCATAGGACAGCCTCTGCCCTGACAGGCGCGGCCCGCAGCCAACAGCGCTATGCCCGGCGGCAGGAAGCGGAACAGAGCCGCTTCGGTCTGTTCCAGGAACGCGGAATACCCGGGGCTGAACAGAGGCAGCAGATGACAGGTATCGAAAGCCGGGGATGCCAGAAGCAACGTCACGCTAAGCGCCGTCACGCCGGGGATCAGCAGCAGCTTCGCCATGCGCGCCACGCTCTCCATGCCCGAAATGACCAGCAGAAGCAGCACCGGCAGCAGATACAGGGTGATGGGCACATAGTCCGCCTCCACAAAGATATATCGCTCCATGGCCAGTGTGAAGCGAAAGAGCGGCAGCACCGCCGCCAGGATCAGCCCAACGGCCAGCGGCAAAGCCAGGACGCCACCCAGGACAGGCCCGAAAGCGTCCGTCGCAAGGTCCGCAAGGTCCGCTGCCCCCAAACGGATCATGGCACCGTAGAGAAGCCGGAGGATCAGCAGGCACGATAGGGCCCCAGCGGCGGTAGCGGCGTAACACACGTTCCCCCGGGCAAAGGTTTCCCCCACGTTGACGGTAAAGATCCCGGAGATGAGGGCAGCCAGACCCACGGCGCTGGCGCCTTCCTGCAGACCAATTCGACCCAAGCGAAGGTTCATAGAGGCGCCTCCCCATTCATGTCGTCTTGGGGCCGCCCCTGGCCCCTCATGGCACCGCGAAAGAACAGTGTTTCCCGGACCATGGTCTTGGGCGCATAGGGGGCAAGAAAGGGCACGCCGAAGGATTTCTGGTCGGCCAGAAGAACGAGAGCTGCCATGATCCCGCAGCTCATGCCCAGAAGCCCACCGGACAAAGCCAGCAGACACAGGACCACCCGGTAGAAGGCCACAGCGATCTGCAGATCATAATTGGGGATGACAAAGTTCCCGAGCCCTGTGAGGGCCACGATGATGAGGGCCACGGTGGAGACAAAGTTGGCTGATACCGCCGCCTGGCCCAGGATGAGGCCGCCGATGATGCCCACGGTCTGGCCCACGGTCCCCGGCACCCGGACGCCCGCTTCCCGCACCAGCTGGAACACCAGCAGCAAAAAGATCATCTCCGCCCCCATGGGCAGGAACACCAGTTTGCGGGAGGAAACCACAGTGGAAAGGATATCGCTGGACAGAAGCCCCTGGTGATGATAGGCTAGGGCCAGAAAATACGCCGGCATGAGGACGGACACCGCCGCGCCGAAGAGGCGCACGAACCGCAGGATGGACCCGGCGGGACGCCTGAGATAGCTGTCCTCCGCCGTGAGCAGCAACCCCGACAGGGTCACGGGGAGGATCAGCGCTTGAGGGCTGCCCTCCACCAGGATCACGATCTTGCCCTCCATCACGGCGTTCGCCGCCCGATCGGGGCGTTCGGTGAGCAGGGTTTGGGGTGCCGGGGACCAGGGACGATCCTCAATGTGCTGGCCCAATGTCCCGGCGGACAGGAGCACATCTGTCTGCACTTTGGAAAGGCGCTTCTTCACTTCCTGCAACAGGCCTTCATTACACACGCTGCCCAGGTAACACAGGGCCAGCTTCACGTTGTTTTTGCTGCCTATATCCCGAAATTCGCATACGAGGTCCGCCCGGCGGATCATCCGCCGAAGGAGGGTGATGCTGATCCTGAGGTTCTCATGAAAGGCTTCGCTGGGTCCGATGACCGTGCTCTCGTTCTGGGCCGTGCCCACACCCCGACAGGCATAGCCGCGGGTGTCCAGCAGGATCGCTTCCCCGGCTCCCTCCAGGAGCACCGCCGTGCGTCCCTCCAATATGGCCTCCTCCACCTGGGCCCAGCGATCGGTCTTTTCCGCCTCATGAAGAGAGAAGACCTCCCGCAGAGCGTGATCCGCCAGATCCCTGCCGCTGGGAGGCAAAGCGTACTCCATGGCTCGTTTCAGGATGAAATCGCTGATCTCATTTCCGTCGGCCATGCCGTTGAGGAACGCCGCAAGGGCGTTTATGGATCCGCAAAAGCGGAAGTCCCGCAGGATAAGATCTGTGTTCACCTCCCTGAAGAAGGCCGATTCGAGCCGTCGGCGGTTCTCCTTCAGGTGGGGAGAAACGGGCCGCTCGTCGGGCGGTTCCGGAGCCGGCGTCCGTTTTTGCCCATGAAAGAAAGACGGCTGGCCGTGCTCTGTTTCCAGTAGCTCGAATCTGCCGTCCGGTTCGTCAAAGCGCAGCCTGCGCCCGATGGTTTCCATGATCTTCATGAGGAAAGGATAGACCATATCCTTTCCGGCTATTCCCTATCTGAGGAGCAAAAAGGCGTGGACCAGGTCCGTGTCCGCTTCCTTCAGGACCACGATCCGCTCCTCCCCCGTCCGTCCATAGACGGCGTTCACCTGCTGCCAGGGACGGATCTCCCGGCGATAGACCAAGGTGAGGTCGTTGAAGCGGTCCATGTCCTCGTCCTCGGGCAGGGCTTCGTTGAACAGGTCGAGATAGGCCACGTTGTGGACATGGTCGTTGCAGTCGATCATGGACCGGGTCACCTGGATCGTCACCGTCCTTTCCGCCTCGAAGGCCGGGGCTTCCCGGGGAAAGGCATAGCCGGGGAAATTCTGTCTGTCCGTCTCCGGACCGTAGGGCTCCACGATCTCGGGGGTCATGCGCAGGACCCGGGTGTTGTGCTCGTCCAGCACCAGCCAGGCGGAGGTGGCTTTGGCTGCGGCCCGCCCCTGCTCGTCATAGAGAAGGAAGTCCCTTGTGGTCTGCAGCCGTCCGTAGCCGCTGGCCCAGGTGAGGCCATGGACCGTTTGCGTCAGCAGCGGCCGATGGTCCACCACCAGCCGCCAGCCTACCACCATCCAGGAAAGATGGCACTTCTCCCGGTCCATAAGCCCCTGACCGATCCTGGTCCCATGGATGCAGGCCAGGTTGGTAAGCATGGTCACAAGCCCCTTGTTGGACAGCAAAAAGCCCTTGCCCGTGTCCTCCAGCCGAACCAAAAAATCCTGTTTGATTTGCATATTTTTCTCCTTATGCAGCTCTATATGCAATCATAGCCCCCGACGCTTCAGATCCGCCGCGATGGCCGTATATACTTCGCAGATGTCCCTGACCCCGTCCCCCGACCGGCCAGGAAAGGGCCGCCGTCTCAGGTCGATGGCGTCCAGATGGGAGACGCCCCGTCGGCCGCACCCCCGCAGCACAGTGAAGTTCTCCCCCCATTTGGCGGAAGCGAGGCTCACCAGCCCGTCGTTCTCTCCCTCGATCCGATTCAGCACGAAGTTGGCCGTGGACAGGTTGATGTCCGAAAGGGGATGGGCCATGACGCAGCCGAAGCTCTGATAGAACACCCCGGGTGCGTCGGGATTCTCCCGGTTGAAGACGGCCATATGCTCCGTGGTAAAGTCCCGGCAAACGGCCAAAAAGTCGGGCTTTCTGTCCCCCACCACCCGGATCCAGTTGTTCACGGCGAAGGCGGCCCCATTGAACAGAGCCTTCGGCGCGCCAAAGAGCCTGTCGATGGTCTTGGAACCGTGATGGGGCGTGGCGATGGTGGTGACGCTGGCGATCCTGTCTCCGGCGCCCAGGGAAGAGGCGGCCATCCGCGCCTCCAGGCCACCCTTGCTGTGGGCGATCAGGTTCACCTTTTGGGCCCCGGTCTCCGCCAGGATCTCGTCGATGCGGCGCACGAGCTCCCGGGCGTTGGTCTCTGTGCTGGCCCAACAGTCCTGCAAGCCATAATAGATCTTCGCGCCGCGGCGCTCCAAGGCTTTGGGGATGCGGCCCCAGTATACGGGCCATTTCAGATCCCTGAACCCGGCGCCATGGATCAGGACGATGGGGTATTTGGTTTGGCAGGATCGATCCTGCATCGTCGTATTCGTCTGTTCCATGGGAGGAAGCATATCACATTTTGCAACGGGAAGCAAGGAAAAAGCCGCCCCATTGGAGCGGCTTTCCATAGGTTCGTTTCTTGCGTTACCGCTTGTCCCGGATGGCGGCCTGGGCGGCAGCAAGGCGGGCGATGGGTACCCGGAAGGGGCTGCAGGAGACGTAGCTGAGGCCCACCTTGTGGCAGAACTCCACGGAGGAGGGGTCGCCGCCGTGCTCGCCGCAGATGCCCAGCTTGATGTCGGGGCGGGTCTGGCGGCCCAGCTCGGCAGCCATCTTCACCAGCTTGCCCACGCCCTTCTGGTCGAGACGGGCGAAGGGATCGGACTCGTAGATCTTGCGATCATAGTAGTCCTTCAGGAACTTGCCGGCGTCGTCGCGGCTGAAGCCGAAGGTCATCTGCGTGAGGTCGTTGGTGCCGAAGGAGAAGAACTCGGCCTCCTGGGCGATCTCGTCGGCGGTCAGGGCCGCACGGGGGATCTCGATCATGGTGCCCACGTGGTACTTGATGTTCTCGCCCCGCTCCTCCATGACCTTGGTGGCGGTCTCCACCACGATCTTCTTCACGAAGGCCAGCTCCTTGACTTCGCCCACCAGGGGGATCATGATCTCGGGGATGATGTCCATGCCGGTCTCACGCCGCACGTTGAGGGCGGCTTCGATGACCGCGCGGGTCTGCATCTCGGCGATCTCGGGATAGGACACGGCGAGGCGGCATCCGCGATGGCCCATCATGGGGTTGAACTCGTGGAGGGAGTTGATGATGTTCTTGATGGTCTCCACGGACTTGCCCTGAGCGTCGGCGAGCTTCTTGATATCGGCTTCGTCGGTGGGAACGAACTCGTGGAGAGGAG
>JAEEGL016358173.1_pt1 | contig 17266 bp, 16 predicted proteins | sample 9134231 | NCBI WGS metagenome assembly JAEEGL01 (sample SAMN16246548, study PRJNA631951) | gut metagenome | biome: gut microbiome; feature: rumen; material: fiber-attached | host: Bos | place: Iran: Karaj | collected 2018-10
CCTTGGCTTAAAGGGTTCACCAACCAAGATCGCAAAGGCATCAGATAAGGTTCCGAAGGGAGCCGGAGAAAAGGTTAACCTTGACCCCGCTGAGGCTGTAGCTTTCCTGATGGGAAAATTCGAGGAGAAGCACATCGTGTAATTACCAGGGTCATAAGTCATGATACGAATCAAGCTTGCTTGAATGAGAATCATGACTTAATGACCCGCCCAAACATGAGCAAGTAGCCATTTTCTGCAAATGCAGGAAATGAGCGGATTGCGAATGTTTGTCGAATTGCGGGAGTTGCATAGCAACGAAGCAATTCGTGGTAATAGTTTGAGAATATTTAAGGAGAAAACAAAATGGGTTTAGAAGAATACAAGGGTGTATACATATATGCCCAGCAGATAGACGGCGAGATCAGCTCTATTTCTTTTGAACTGATCGGAAAAGCTAAAGAGCTGGCCGGATCTCTCGGCACTGATGTGACGGCAGTACTCCTCGGTAGCGGTGTTAAAGGTCTTGCGGCAGAACTTGGCGAGTACGGTGCAGACAAGGTCATCGTAGTGGATGATTCTGCTCTTGAAACATACCGCACAGAGCCCTATGCTCAGGCACTTACAGCTGTCATAAATGAGTACAAGCCCGAGATCATGCTGGTTGGCGCCACAGCCATAGGCAGAGATCTTGGTCCCACTGTTTCCGCAAGAGTTGCAACAGGACTTACCGCTGACTGTACAAAACTTGAGATCGGCGATTTCCCGTTAGCACCTACTCCGGGTAAAGAGGATGAGCAGAAGCACAACCAGCTTCTCATGACACGTCCCGCATTCGGCGGAAACACAATAGCTACAATAGCATGCCCGGACAACCGTCCGCAGATGGCTACGGTTCGTCCCGGTGTTATGCAGAAACTCCCCAAAGAGGCAGGCAGAACTGCAGAGATCATCGAGTTCAATCCGCAGATCGTGGAAAATAACAGATTTGCCGAGATCTTAGAGGTTGTGAAAGCTGTAGGCCAGGTTGAGAACATCATGGATGCGAAAGTCCTGGTATCCGGCGGCCGCGGCGTAGGTTCAAAAGAAAACTTCAAACTTTTGGAGGACCTTGCGGATGCAATGGGCGGTATGGTTTCATGCTCCCGCGCAGTTGTTGAGAACGGCTGGCTTCCCCAGGATTATCAGGTTGGACAGACCGGTAAGACAGTACGTCCCCAGATTTATTTTGCAATCGGTATCTCGGGCGCCATCCAGCACGTTGCAGGTATGGAGGAGTCGGATCTCATAGTTGCTATCAACAAGGACGAGGATGCCCCCATATTCGAGGTTGCAGACTACGGTCTCGTAGGTGATCTCAATAAGATCGTTCCGCAGCTTACAGCAGCAATACGTGCCGCAAAAGCAGCAAAATAAAGGGCTTCACAAGTCAAAATATCATAAATCCCGGGCAATTTAGGTGCCCGGGATTTTTTGCGTTTTTTTATTGTTTTTATTGTTAAAACCCACTTGAATTTTCTGTGAAATTTTGATAAATTTATATGTGTACAATTTTACAGAGGAAGAAAAGCGGAGGTAGATGGTATGGCTACTATTATAGGAGACGGCATTACATTTGACGATGTGCTTCTGGTACCGGCATATTCGGAAGTTACACCCAACATGGTATCACTTGTCACAAATCTGACAAAGTCCATAAAGCTCAACATTCCCATGATGTCAGCGGCTATGGACACAGTAACGGAGCATCGCATGGCGATCGCTATGGCGCGTCAGGGCGGTATAGGTATCATTCACAAGAATATGTCTGTTGAAGAGCAGGCAGACGAAGTGGACAAGGTTAAAAGGTCTGAAAACGGCGTTATCACCGATCCGTTCTCTTTATCAGAGGAGCATACCCTTCAGGATGCCGATTCACTGATGGCAAAATTCAGGATTTCGGGTGTTCCCATCACTAAAAACGGAAAACTCGTAGGCATCATCACAAACCGTGATCTTAAATTTGAGACCGATTACAGCAAATCCATTAAGGAATGCATGACTTCTGAGAATCTTATCACAGCTCAGGAGGGAGTTACTCTCGACGAGGCTAAGATGATCTTAGCCAAAGCCCGTAAGGAAAAGCTTCCGATAGTGGACAAAGACTTTAATCTCAAGGGTCTCATCACTATCAAAGACATTGAAAAGCAGATAAAATACCCGTTGTCGGCAAAAGACGCTCAGGGGCGTCTGTTATGCGGTGCCGGAGTGGGTATCACAGGCAACATGATGGAGCGCGTGGATGCGCTGGTAGCAAGTCATGTTGATGTTATAGTAGTGGATTCTGCCCATGGTCATTCCAAGAACATCTTGACAGCAGTTTCCAATATAAAGGCCAAATATCCGGACCTTCAGGTTATCGCAGGTAATGTTGCGACAGGCGAGGCTACAAAGGCACTTATCGATGCCGGAGCCGATTCTGTGAAGGTTGGTATAGGACCGGGCTCTATATGTACGACACGTATAGTGGCAGGTATAGGTGTTCCGCAGATCACAGCAGTCATGGATTGCTATGCGGTAGCCAAGGAATACGGTATTCCGATCATCGCCGACGGCGGTATCAAATACTCGGGAGATATGACGAAGGCTCTTGCAGCGGGCGCATCCGTATGTATGATGGGTTCAATGTTTGCAGGATGCGATGAAGCTCCCGGAACATTCGAGCTTTATCAGGGACGTAAGTACAAGGTTTACAGAGGTATGGGATCCATTGCAGCCATGGAGAACGGTTCAAAGGATCGTTATTTCCAGGAGAATGCCAAGAAGCTTGTTCCCGAAGGTGTTGAGGGAAGGGTTGCATATAAGGGTTCGGTAGAAGATACAGTATTCCAGATGATCGGTGGTATCAGATCGGGTATGGGGTATTGCGGATGCGCTACCATAGAGGAGCTCAAGGAGAACAGCAGGTTCGTCAAGATATCGGCTGCTTCCTTAAAGGAATCACATCCTCATGATATACATATCACCAAGGAAGCTCCGAACTACAGCATAGAAGATAAGTAAAAGCTGGATTTTTGATCGATATATTGCCTTTTTAACACGACCGCGGTTTCGTTGTTCCATTTGTGATTTTAATCTGAATTATCTTTTCTGATACTGCGGTCGATGGTTTTGAAGTTTGAAAGGGGGAGAGTGTTATGGGGTTATTTGATGCATTCAAGAAAAAAGAGGTTGCCGGCTGGATGGTCTTTGTGACCAAGATCAACGGCAAACATTACAGGATAGTTGCGCCTGATATAGGTATAGCACAGCAGATGCTGATGGAAAGGTTCGGAGCAAAGGGGGAGGGGGCTTCTTTGTCGGAGGAACCGGATCCGGAATACAAAAAGTTCTACAGTCACTATACTCCGGGAGTATATGAGTCATCTTAATGGTGCCGGGGCATTTTGGATGCCCGGCAACCGGGCACAGTGTGAAGATTTTAGTTTTTCACAAACTTAATGATCTCGGACAGCGGCATACACACGGTATGCCGGCAGTCCGGACATGATCTTACATAATGCGGGATCGCAGTGAGATCAGGAGATATCTTCCAATATCTTTTTTAGATCCACGATATGATCCCTGAATTCAGCCGCTGCTTCGAAGTTTAGTTCAGAAGCGGCTTTTTTCATTTTCTTTTCTATGTCGCTTATCATCTTCGTGAGTTCTGCTTTATCCATTGATGAGGGATCCTTCTCATAGCGCAGCTTATCTGTCTCGACTTTTTTGGAGATGGATATGAGATCACGCACACTCTTTTTGATGGTGGTGGGCGTGATATTGTGCTCTTCGTTGTATTTTTCCTGAATGGCGCGTCTTCTGTTGGTTTCGGAGATGGCGGTGTTCATGGAATCTGTCATATTGTCTGCGTACATGATGACGCGGCCTTCTGAGTTTCTGGCGGCACGGCCGATGGTCTGTATCAGCGAGGTGGCAGATCTTAAGAAACCTTCCTTGTCTGCGTCCAGGATGGCTACCAGAGTTATCTCGGGGATATCCAGTCCTTCTCGTAAGAGGTTGATTCCCACCAATACGTCAAAAACGTCAAGGCGCAGATCTCTTATGATCTTGGTGCGCTCTAAGGCGTCGATGTCTGAGTGGAGATATTTTACCCTGACACCGGCTTCTTTGAGGTAGTCGGTGAGATCTTCAGCCATTTTCTTGGTCAGTGTTGTGACGAGGACCTTGTTGTGTTCTTTGGTCTCTTTCCTGATCTCTGTCAAAAGATCGTCGATCTGGCCTTTTGTGGGTTTTACTGTGACAGAAGGATCCAAAAGTCCGGTGGGACGGATGATCTGCTCCGCGCGCAGAAGCTCATGTTCCTCCTCGTAGGTGTTGGGAGTGGCGGATACGAAGAGCATCCTGTCGATCTTGGCTTCGAACTCGCTGAAATTCAGCGGTCTGTTGTCGAGGGCTGAGGGCAGCCTGAAACCGTAGTCTACGAGGGTGGTCTTACGGCTCCTGTCGCCTGCGTACATTCCTCCTATCTGCGGGATGGTGATGTGGCTTTCGTCCACAATGATGAGATAGTCGTCCTTAAAGTAATTCATCAATGTCATGGGGGTTGCACCCGGCTCTGTGAAGGCAAGGTGTCTTGAATAATTCTCAATGCCGCTGCAGAAGCCGGTCTCCTTCAGCATCTCTATATCGAAGTTGGTACGCTCCTCGATACGCTGGGCTTCTATGAACTTGTCATGGGATTTAAAATATTTTACCCGTTCATTCATCTCTGCTTCAATATTGTCACAGGCTTTGAGGATCTTTTCCTTCGGGGTGACGTAGTGTGAAGCGGGGAATATGGCAATGTGGGACAGCTCTTTTTTGATCTCGCCGGTGAGTATGTCAAACTCGCAGATGCGGGATATCTCATCGAAATCAAACTCTATGCGCACAGCCTGGTCGAAGGTGCTGGCGGGAATGATGTCCAGCACATCTCCGTGAAGTCGGAAAGATCCGCGGGTAAAATCCATTTCGTTGCGGGTGTATTGGATTTCTATGAGTTTTTTTGCGAGATCCGTCACATCCATCACCTGTCCGGGGCGCAATGATATCATCATTCCCAGAAAGTCTTCCGGAGAGCCCAGACCGTAAATACATGATACGGATGATACCACGATGACATCCCGCCTTTCTGTGAGGGATGCGGTGGCGGAGAGCCTTAATCTGTCTATCTCGTCGTTGATGGAGGAATCCTTGGCAATGTATGTGTCGGATTGCGGAACATAGGCCTCCGGCTGGTAATAGTCGTAATAACTCACAAAATATTCCACAGCGTTCTCCGGAAAGAATTCTTTCATCTCGGAATACAGCTGGGCAGCAAGGGTTTTGTTGTGGCTCATGATGAGGGTTGGCATATTGAGAGCCTCTATGATGTTGGCCATGGTGAAGGTCTTGCCGCTGCCGGTAACACCGAGCAGGGTCTCAAACTGGTTGCCGCTTTTAAAGCCGTTTACCAAAGCTTCGATTGCCTGCGGCTGGTCGCCTGTGGGCTTGTATTCGGAGTGAAGTATGAATTTGTCCATGATTTATCCTTTTCTGCTATTGAACGAAATTTCGTAGCCTTTTGAGGTTTCAAAGCCAACCTGTTTTCACGGCTATAGACCGTGGGCAGATCCGGCTTTATGGGATGATCCGGCTTGCGGTTGAGTCCTGGCGTTAGGAGCTTTCCTCATCGGGAGTGGTTTCCTCAACGCAAAACAGGGCGAGGATCGCGTCCCTTCTGATGCTGTCAAGTTTTTCTGCCTTGCCCTGAAGGGCTTCTTTGGCTTTTTTTGCTTCTTCCTCCGGCATGATCTTTTCGTATATATCCAACAGCAGCCGGTAGCTGTTCAAAACGTCGCTTTCTATATCGGCGGAATATTCAAGGATCTCCCGTGCTTCGCTGTATTTCCCGATTTCGTAAAGCGCTGTTCCAAGCTTTGCCAGGATGGAGATAAGTTCGGTGTAGCAGGTGTCCGCCGCGCTTAATACGGTGATGTTGGCGGTACCGTATTCAAGCTTTAAGTCGGTGTTGGACTTGCCGTTCAAGTTCAATATCTTTTTGTCCGAGAGGGCGCTGAGCTCTTCGTAGTAACCTGCCCGGTCCTGATCGGAGAGTGAAGACTGCGAAAATTGCTGTGCGATATCGTATATCCGCGGTGGTATTACTATATACGGCAGATTGGAAATGTCCTTTTTCCGGACCGCATTCGCGGATTGTTCCCGATCCCAGAAATCCTGTTTTGATTTTTCAAAAGATTTTGTGGATTTATTGCGCAAATGTGATAAAATGCCTAATAATAATGCGATTATAAAGAGCGAAGGCGCTGTTTTTATAAGTGCGAATAAAATATTCATAGGGATCCTTTCTCAAATATATGGAGGTTGTCATGTTTAATTTCAAAAAATCCAAAAAAACACGTATCATAACTTCTGTGATAATACTGGTGGTGATACTGGCGATGCTGCTCACACCGTTGATCGCCGCAATGGTATAGTATTTTCGTAAATATTTCAGCTGCTAAGCAGAAGCTATTGTACCATTATATACGAAAAAAATCCACAAAAGCAGAGGATAAGATCGTATATTTTTGGTATTTAACACGGGGCGTGTTGTGGTAGGATAAACCGTGGATAAATAGGTGATCGTAATACGGAAATATAATCTGTGAGGAATATATCATGAAGAAGAGATTGGTAGCAGCGGTAATAGCGGCACTGGCTTTCGCAGTCATACCGGGCACAAAAGTTTCGGCTGATTCGGCCGACAGGATTTCAGACAATATATATATAGGTGGAGTCGATGTGGGCGGCATGACCGAGGGCGAGGCGGTGAGCGCTGTGAGCGAATATGTGGAAGAGCTCGGAGAGAAGACCATCCATATGACATTCGCTGATAACGAGGTCAGTGCCAAAATATCCGATTTTGACCTTAAATGGAACAATAAAAACGCAGTTGGAGAGGTTGTCAACATAGGCAAGACAGGCAATATCATCGAGCGTTACAAGATCATGAAGGATCTTGAGCACGAGAATGTACATGTTGAACTGGATACCTCAATAGATGAGTCTCTCATAGGCCCGTTTGTGGAGACCAGGATCTGCGTATACAACATCAAACCACAGGATTACAGCCTGAAGAGGGTGGATGGAGAGTTTGTGATCTCCGATGGCAATAACGGGCTTTCGGTAGATAAGGCGGCCGCAGAGAAGAGTATTTCGGAGCTTATAGCTACTGCACTGGAAGACGACGGTGAGACATCTTACACTATCGAGATCCCCGCAGAGATCACAAGACCGACCTATAAAAAAGAGGACTTCGAGCTTGTGACCGACGTTCTGGGAACGTTCACAACGGATTTTTCAAGCTCCGCATGGGGACGTTCACAGAATGTTAAGAACGGCGCATCCAAGATCGACGGCACGGTTCTGTTGCCGGGTGAGGAGCTTTCCGTTTACGATCTGGTAAATCCCATGACAGCGGAGAACGGTTACGAGCTGGCCGGATCCTATGAGAACGGCTCGGTTGTGGAGACATACGGCGGAGGTATATGCCAGGTTTCTTCAACCCTCTATAATGCAGCGATCCGCGCTGAGATGAAGATAGAGGAAAGATATCCCCATTCCATGGTAGTGGCATATGTACAGCCTTCTATGGATGCCGCAATGGCAGGTACATACAAAAACCTCAGATTTTCAAATCCCTATGATTATCCTGTATATGTGGAGGGATCCACATACAACGGCAAGATCACATTCACTATATACGGTCATGAGACCAGACCGGCAAACCGTGAAATAAGCTTCGTGAGCGAGACTACAGGTACTACGGAGGCAAAGGTTCAGTTCACCAAAAATTCAGGACAGCCGGTAGGATATGTTAATACAACACAGGGCTCTCATCAGGGCAAGAGTGCACAGTTGTGGAAGATCGTGACTGTGGACGGAGTGCAGGAGAGTAAAGAGATATTCAACCGCAGCAATTATACCGCAAGTCCCCGTATCATAGATGTGGGAGTTGCAGGAGCATCGGCAGATCAGCTTTCACAGATCAATGATGCCATAGCATCCGGCAGCGAAGACAAGGTTCGCTCAGTATGTGCTTCTCTCAAGAATTCTGCCGAAAAGCCCGCAGATTCCGACAGCGGTTCGGGTTCTACAGACAGCGGATCGGGCAGCACAGACAGCGGATCGGGCAACACTGATACAGGCAGTACAGATACGGGCAGCACAGATACAGGCAGCACAGATACGGGCAGCACAGATACGGGCAGCACGGATACAGGCAGCACAGACACGGGCAGCACGGATACAGGCAGTACGGATTCGGGCTCGACAGAGACGGCTCCTTCCGATGGAGGCACAGACGGCGGAGCAACCACAGAAACACCGGGTACTGACGGAGAGTAGGTAATATGAAGACCGGCAGAGTATCGGATATCATATACAAAAGATCGATAGTTCTCCCGCTGACAAGGCAGAGGGCACAGAATACAGATGTAGTGCAGACTGAATGCAAAGCCGGATCTCCGGGATTTGAGATGTTTTCCGGCAGCTTTACCGGTCATTATCATGATGCGGGTCTGCGTTCGGTGATATATGCCGCCAACAAAGCCTTCACAGCCGGGATGAAGCCTGTGGGGATGACTCTTGCTCTGTATGTTCCGGAGCGGCTTTCCGAAAAGAAAATGTCGGAAATGGCAGTGCAGGCGGATCTGTATGGTTTTAAGACCCTGGGTATCGATCCTGTCGGGGTCAGCGTATATATAGACGATCACATAAATGATCCACATTATGTCATGGCAAACGCTGTGTGTGTCGCTTCTCCGGAGGAAGATCATGATAGTATACCGGACCGGGGCCCAAAGGCGGGATATGACATAGTCCTCACCGGATGGATCGCTCTGGCGGCGGCATCCGATATAGCTTTTCGAAAAAAAGATGAGCTTCGTACAAAGCTTCCGGATCACATCACTGACAGGGTTAAGGCTGCAGAGGATCTCTTGTCTGTGGCAAAAGCCGCAGAGTGTATCCGGGATTATGCCAAAGACAGAGGAGAGCATGTTTTTATGCATGCGGCTTCTGAGGGCGGCATTTTGACGGCTCTGTGGGATATAGGAGAGCGATATGATCTGGGGCTTACCGCAAACGGACGGGATATCCCCATGGAGCAGGAGATAGTGGAAGTTTGTGAGTTCTATGATCTTGATCCCTATCGCATGGATTCACAGGGTTGCCTTTTAACGGCAGCAGAGGACGGCGAAGCGCTGTGCAAATACCTTTATGAACACGGCGTGGAAGCAGATGTCATCGGAAGTTTCACAGATTCAAATGACCGCAGGATACTCATGGATGAGGAATACAGATATCTTGAACCCTTCAGGGGAGGGACAATACAGGTTCCGTAAATGGCTGAAGAGTGCATGGGATCCGCCCCGGGAAGGGAACACATTATACATGGGAGGCAGGATATGAGAGAGAAGATTTTAGCTTTTATCGAAAAAAACAGCAGGATAGATCTTGATGAGATAGGCAGGAGCCTCGGAGTTGACAGGGTTACCGTCATGAATGAACTGGAGGCCATGGAAGACGAGCATATCATATGCGGATATCCTACCATGATAGACTGGGATAAAGCCGGTATCGAAAAAGTAACCGCACTGATAGAGGTGAGGGTAACACCGCAGCGAGCCATGGGCTTCGATAAGGTGGCGGAGCGCATATACAGATATCCGGAGGTCGATGCGGTATATCTGATATCCGGTGGTTTTGATTTCATGGTGACTATCGAGGGCAGGACCTTGCGTGAGGTTTCACAGTTTGTATCCGAGAAGCTTTCCACCATAGACACGGTGCTCAGCACCAAGACCAACTTTATCCTCAAAAAATACAAGGATCACGGAATGATCATGGCCGGACCTTCAAAAGATGAAAGGGTTATGATGGCATAATGAGAGAACCTTTATCAAAGACAATCAGCACAATAAAACCCTCGGGTATCAGAAAGTTTTTCGATGTCGTGAGCGAGATGCCGGACGCTATTTCTCTGGGCGTCGGTGAGCCGGATTTTGATACGCCGTGGCATATAAGGGACGAGGGCATCCGCACTTTAGAGCAGGGCAAGACCTTCTATACCTCAAACGCAGGCTTAAAGGAACTGAAAAAAGAGATTGCGGAGTATTTAAGCCGCAGATTTGACCTGACATATGATTTTTCGGACGAGATCATGGTGACGGTAGGTGGCTCCGAGGCCATAGATATAGCGCTGAGGGCGATGCTGGATCCGGGAGACGAGGTATTGATCCCGGAGCCAAGCTATGTTTCCTACACACCCTGTACAGTATTGGCAGGGGGAGTGCCTGTTCCGATCCCCTTAAAGGCGGAAAATGAATTCAGACTCACTCCGCAGGAGCTTAAGGATGCCATAACACCGAAGACCAAGATCCTGATCCTGCCGTTCCCCAATAACCCCACAGGTGCGGTAATGGAAAAGAGTGATCTCGAAGCCATAAAAGACATTATCATCGACAATGATCTCTTCGTTATCAGCGATGAGATATACGCAGAGCTCACATACCTTGGCAAACACACCAGTATTGCGGGATTACCGGGGATGAAGGAACGCACGGTGCTCATAAACGGTTTCTCAAAGGCATTTGCTATGACAGGATGGAGACTGGGTTACGCATGCGCTCCGGAGCATATATTAAAACAGATGCTGAAGATCCACCAATTCTGTATCATGTGTGCTCCCACCAACTCCCAGTATGCCGCCATTGAGGCTTTGAAAAACGGTGATGAGGATGTGGAGTCCATGAGGGAAGAGTACAATGTCCGCAGGAAGTTTTTGATGGACTGCTTTAAGGACATGGGACTGGACTGCTTTGAACCCTTTGGGGCTTTCTACATCTTCCCGTCCATACAGAAATTCAACATGACCAGCGATGAGTTCGCCACTCGTTTCCTGAGAGAGAAAAAGGTGGCTGTTGTGCCCGGAAATGCTTTCGGGGATTCAGGCGAGGGCTTTATCAGGATATCTTACGCATATTCGCTTTCGGATCTCAAGGTGGCAATAGGGCGTCTGCGTGAGTTCGTAGAGGATCTCAGGAAGGAAATGTGATGTTCAATATCGTGCTGTTGGAGCCTGAGATACCGGCCAACACCGGTAATATAGGGCGAACCTGCCTGGCGACAAATACAAGGCTTCATCTGATAGAGCCCCTGGGTTTCAGGCTTGATGAGAAGAGCTTAAAGCGGGCAGGCATGGATTACTGGGACAAACTGGACGTTCACACCTATATATGCTATGAAGACTTTCTGGAGAAAAACCCGGATGCGGCAAAACATATGTTTTTTGCAACCACGAAGGCCCGCCACGATCACTGCAGCGTGCAGTTTAAGGACGGGGATTACATCATGTTCGGAAAGGAATCTGCGGGAATACCTGAGGAGATTTTGGTCAGCAACAGGGACAGGTGTATCAGGATCCCCATGGCTGACGAGATAAGATCGCTGAATCTCTCGAATTCCGTTGCGATCGTACTGTATGAAGCTTTGAGACAGAACGGCTTTCCGGGACTTCAGTCGGAGGGAGAGCTTCACAGACTGAGCTGGGACTGTTGATGAGGACATCCGATAACGGACTGAAAAATTGTTTTACTGTATATAAACGGTGTTTTATGATACATGCAAAGGATCTGATATATAATTACATAAAAACTGACGACGAGGGCAATGCGGAAGGTTTCTGCACTGCCCTTGATCATGTTGACCTGGATGTGAGTCCGGGAGAGTTCATAGCTATCCTGGGACATAACGGCTCCGGAAAATCCACTCTGGCAAAAAACATAAATGCCCTCTTAAGGCTCTCGGGTGGAACTCTGTATGTGGACGGCAAGGATGTCAGGGATGCTTCGAAGATCCTGGAGATCCGCAGGAGCGCAGGGATGATATTTCAGAATCCGGACAATCAGATAATAGCTTCTGTGGTGGAGGAGGATGTGGCCTTCGGCCCGGAGAATCTGGGGGTGCCGACAGAGGAGATAAAGAGGCGGGTTCATGAGAGTCTCGACAGTGTGGGGATGAGTGCATACAGCAGAAAATCCCCGGACAGACTTTCCGGCGGACAAAAGCAAAAAGTAGCCATTGCAGGTGTTCTGGCAATGGAGCCGGAATGCATTATCATGGATGAGCCCACTGCGATGCTGGATCCCAAAGGACGGGGTGAGGTCATGGCGGCAGCTCATAAACTCAACAGAGAAAAGAATATAACGGTGATCCTGATAACCCACAACATGGAGGAGGCAGTGGATGCCGACAGGATCTTTGTGATGGACAGGGGCAGGGTTGTGATGCAGGGAACTCCGCGGGAGGTTTTCTCGAAGGTGGATGAGCTGGTATCATACAGACTCTGTGTCCCGCCTGTCACGATGCTGGCACACAGGCTTAAGCAGGCGGGGCTTGACATACCGGATGCCATACTCACGAGACAGGAGCTGACAGAAGCGCTTGCAGAAAAAAGAAATTCGTGAATAGTAACACAAAAAGGAAGTATATGATAATCGAGTTTGAGAATGTAGATCATGTCTATGATGACGGAGCTGCCGCAGGCGTTAGGGCTCTTTCTGATATAAGCTTAAAAGTGCGGGATGATGAGTTCATCGGTGTGATCGGTGCCACCGGTTCGGGAAAATCAACTCTGGTACAGCACATGAACGGACTTCTGAAAGCATCTTCCGGTAAGATCACCTTTGATGGCCGCAATATCTATGACAAGGATTTTTCTCTCAGGAAACTGAGAGATCATGTGGGACTGGTGTTCCAGTATCCGGAGCATCAGCTGTTCGAGATGACGGTTTTCGATGATGTCTGCTTCGGACCAAAGAATCAGAAGCTTGATCCTGAAGAGGTAAAGATACGCGCGACGGAAGCTTTGAAGATGACAGGAGTAGGTGAGGAATACTATGACGCTTCGCCCTTTGATCTGTCCGGTGGACAGAAACGACGTGTCGCAATAGCAGGTGTTTTGGCAATGCAGCCTGACGTATTGATATTGGATGAGCCGGCTGCCGGTCTTGATCCTGCGGGTAAGACCGAGATTTTTGAGAGCATCCGGACTCTCAAGAAAAACAGCAGGATCACTGTGATCCTGGTGAGTCACTCCATGGAGGATGTGGCAGAGTACGTTGATCGTCTGATAGTGATGGATAAGGGCAGGATCGCATTCGACGATACTCCTGTGAATGTATTCAAAAATGTTGAAAAGCTGGAGTCCATAGGACTTGCTGCACCGGAGGTATCTTATGTCATGAGGGATCTTAAGGAAGCGGGATTCGATGTTTCACAGGATATACTGACTGTGGATGACGCGGTTGATGAGATCCTGAGAGCATTGGGATCAAAGACTGATCCGGGGGACAGGTGAGTTTATGTTGCGTGATATAACACTTGGACAATACTATCAGACTGAATCGGTCATTCACAGGCTCGATCCAAGGGTGAAGCTCTTCGGAACCATCATCTGTATGGTATGTGTTTTCATGATGAATAACGGTCTGACCTTCGCTCTTTTGACACTGTTTATTTTTATGGCTATTAAGCTGTCGAAAGTTCCGGTCTCATTCATGGTCAGGGGCTTAAAGAGTATCGCGGTGCTTATGGTTCTGTCGGCGGGTTTTAATATATTCATGACAGAGGGAGATGTCATCTTCTCATTTGGAGTGATACATATCACCATCCAGGGTGTGATGCTGGCACTGAAGATCATGGTGAGGCTTACATATATCGTGATGGGAACTTCGGTGCTCACACTGACCACAACTCCGAACCGGCTGACTGACGGTCTGGAAAAAGGACTTGGTTTTTTGAAAAAGATAAGAGTCCCCGTTCATGAACTTGCCATGATGATGTCTATAGCGCTGCGGTTCATACCCATACTCACTGAGGAGGCAGACCGCATTATGAAGGCGCAGGCCGCCAGGGGAGCATGTTTTGACGAGGGTAAGTTCATCGACAGGGCAAAAGCTCTTGTGCCTGTTCTGGTGCCGCTGTTCGTTGCCGCTTTTAAGCGGGCGGGGGATCTGGCTTTCGCAATGGAGGCCAGATGCTACAACGGAGGCGAGGGCAGGACTAAGATGTATCCGCTCGAATATACAAAGGCAGACAGGGTTTCCTATATTGTCATAACAGCCGCTGCTGCCTCAGTGACAGCAGCAAGATTTCTGATGCCGGATATGACAGTGGTTGTGCATGAGCTTTGGTCTCTTATATCAAAATAAAAAAGAGGATGTATATCGGATTTGATATATATCCTCTTTTGACATCAGAATACTCCGATGAACCTCATGATAAGCATTACAATAAAGAGTATCAGCATAAAGATCGGGATGCCTTTCACATAAACCTTGATATCCTGAGGACTCATGGTCATATGGAAAAACATTGCGACTCCCAGATATCCCACCAGTATCTTAAGCCACAGATAGGGCAGCACGCCTCCGGTGATCAGTCTGTAGCACAGGTATACCACTGCCGCCCCTACGAACATTGGAGCGGAAGAGATAAATATGCTCTGTGTCGCTACCAGTACGGCGCCTCCCCGGTGCTGGATGCTGACATGACCAAGTGAGTTGCCGTCTTTTTTGAATAAAGCCACCTCCGTGACCTTCGCTCCGGTCAGCAGGGCAAAGAGGGCATGGGCAGTCTCGTGTATCATGACTCCGGGAAAAAACAGGTAGTTTATAATGAAATACACGAACCAGGGATCCATGAAAAGACCAACCAGCTGAGCCAGTGTGAGTCCCAGCATGTTGATGGCGTAACCTACCAGTATCACTACAAAAGGCAATACCAGGGCTACCGCCAGTGCAAACAGGAATGCGTTGGAATATATGGTGTCCCAGTAGGGGATCACATCGGAAAGATTTACAAACTCCATAAAAGATCCTTTCTATTTTAGCGGTATGACGGGTTTACAATCCCGCTCGTCCTGTGGTACTATAATATATATCTGTTAACGATTTTAGTTACCGATTTATCCGACTATTGAACGGGATCAGAACACTATTCCGGATATCAATAGCGAAACTTTTTATTTCAAGTGTTGTCGACATTTTACCACAACATCTAAGCAGAAGCTATTATATCATAAGACAGCAGAGAGTATACATTTTTTTTGATGCGGTACGGAGGCAGTATGTTTGTAAATAAACTGAGTCAGGTATATAAACCAAAAAGGGTTTTGTATTATATTGATGCTGATGAGGCTTTAGTAAAGGAGTTTTACAAGGGGCATATGCCTGAGATCATCGGCAGATTCCACGGCGCTTTCGGAACCTATGACGAGCCGGGTGTGTTTTACCTGGACAGAGACAAAAGCCCAGTGATAGGTATAGAGTTTCGCGTGGATGATGACAGGATAGATTATCCCGGGGATCTGAAGTCCACAATACTGAAGGGAGCATATTTTTACGCCGTAGAGCTGGATAATGAGGAGGAGATAAACTGTGCATTTATCGATGAGTTATTCGCACAGATGTCTGCGGATGATGATGCCCACAGGTTGTATACCGATCTGTATATCAGAAAAGAGAACGCGGTGATCGCGGTTTTTGCCACTGCCGAGAAGATCAGGATCATGCATGAGTGGGATCTTGTACAGGATCGGGCGGGACGCATCATAAACGGCAGAGTTCATGAGATGGATGCTGAAAAGCTGTATCACATGGCTTTCTTTGACCCTATCACGGGTCATTACAACTGGAATCATCTCAGCGCTTTTTTGGAGAACCCCATGGACGGCGGTTTTGGAGACTACGCCTTTGTCCATTTCGATGTTAAGTACTTCAGGGTTATAAATGAGGTATATGGCCATGTGGCAGCCAATAAGGTTTTAAGAGACATCGTCAAAGCCATGAATGAGTCAGATTTTGTGTATGCCAGTGCAAGGTGTCACAATGACAACTTCGCGATGATTATAAAGGATATGCCGGCGGAGGAAATGCGTAAAAAACTGGAGGAGTTCTTTGACAGTATTTCCACCATGGAAGATGATCCGTCATACAGAGTTTATTACAGATGCGGGGTTGTGCCCATGCAGAGGGCGATACTGAACGGCAACCGTGTGGCTGACGCGGCAAAGAGCGCTCAGGCCATGGGGACGAGATCCAACAGGACAGATATAACCTTCTATACAGACGAGATGCATGAGGAGTTATCCTGGGGTAATTTTATCAAGGCATATCTGGATATAGCCATCAAAAATGATGAGTTTGAGGTATATCTTCAGCCTAAGATAAACTCGGATGATGATACTCTGTGCGGTGCGGAGGCACTTGTGAGATGGAATTACAAAAAGAGGGGGATGCTGCCGCCGGGCAGGTTTGTGCCCTTTTTTGAGAGGGACGGTTCCATCGGAAAGATCGATGATATTGTGCTGCGAAAGGTGTCCGAGACTCTGGCAAAATGGAAAAACGAGGGGAAAAACACTGTCCCTGTATCCGTAAATCTTTCGCGCAGCAGACTGAACGACAATAATCTCACGGAAACCCTGACCGGAATAGTGGACCGGTATGACGTGGATCATGAACTGATCGATTTTGAGCTGACGGAGAGTGCAGCCTATGACAATACGGAACATTTGATGAGCGTACTCGCTGAAATGCGCACAAGAGGTTTCAAGATTTCCATGGACGATTTCGGAACAGGGTATTCTTCATTTGCCTTATTGACGCAGATGCCATTGGATACCTTAAAGATCGACAAGACCTTTGTGGACAAGATAGCAGTCGAGGACGAAAAAGCCGGTGACATCTCTGTCATAAAACACATAATAGCACTCGCCCGCGAGTTAAATGTTGAGTGCCTTGCAGAGGGTGCGGAAAGACAGGAACAGGTCAATAAGCTGCGGGGGCTCGGCTGCAAGAAGATTCAGGGATACTACTACGGAAAACCCATGCCTATTCCGGAGTTTGAGGAAAAATATATCAGAAGCAGCTAAAGAAAGCCGGCAATCCGAAAGCTAAGGTAAAGGTTTCAAAGAAATAATACGAATAACCATTAAGACCATGTCATAATTGTAATGATATGGTCTTTTATTATGGATTTTTATTGTACAAATATAGTAAGATAAGTATAGTATTAAAAAAGATAGTTTAATGCAGAGACAAGAAGAGGATCGGAGACAGGAGAATGGCGGAATTACTGGAAAATGTTGGGTTAATAACTCTGGCAGTGATATATGCGGCGGGCTTTTTTGTTCTGTTTCCGCTTTCGGTGATAAAGTGCGCCG
>JAEEGL014561627.1_pt1 | contig 17265 bp, 9 predicted proteins | sample 9134231 | NCBI WGS metagenome assembly JAEEGL01 (sample SAMN16246548, study PRJNA631951) | gut metagenome | biome: gut microbiome; feature: rumen; material: fiber-attached | host: Bos | place: Iran: Karaj | collected 2018-10
AGCTCCGCATACCGCGGAGTCTCCTCCTCCCCGAAGAAGACCGCTTTTTCCCCGAGCTGCCCGAAGTAATCGTCAAGGAACGGAATCATAATCTTTTCGGAAAACCCGCAAAACTTCTCCGCCCCGACATAGCGGTCAATCAGCCGGAGCATCCGGAGTATCCTCTTCCGCAGGGCATCCGCCACCTCTTCCTTCACCTCTTCCGCCGCATTCTCCCTAAGCACCCGCTTCAGCAGCAGAAGAAGCGCCAGCACAGGCTCCGGGCGGATTGTGTCCTCCGCCGTGAGCCGGAATTCATGTCCGTTCTTCTGACTAAGGTGCCAGGCGATGTCCTCCGCATCCAGAAGCGTGTTAAGCGATGTGTAAAACTCGTGCTCCCCGCGCAGCAGCCTGCACATCCGGTAATTATGCTCAACCTCAAGCAGGCTGCGCCTTTCCCTGTTCAGGGCGTCCTCGTGCACCGCATCCGGATAGCGAAGGCATTCCTCCCGCGCCCTGTAGAACTTCTGCATCGCGATCATCGTCCGGACATTTCGCTCCGTGGCAAGATACTGCTCAAAGAACCCGCTCCTGCCCGCGGCCAGCTCCAGTTTTGCAAGGCTGCCCAGTGCAGAGGCGTACTCCTCGGAGAAGGACGGCACGGCGATGCAGGAGAAGAATCTCGACCAGATCGCACAGGCACGCGTGTAATTCAGAATGCGGTCCGCCCGCCTCTTCAGGCTCTTCGCGCGGCAGTTCCTTAAATCCGCCAGAAGAAGGAGAAGCCCGGCGTCATAGTCTGCCCGGAGCAGATTCTCAATAGCGCTGACCGTGCTCCGCAGGAACTCCTGATACCCGCGAAGGAAGCGCGCCAGCGCCCTTTTCGCTTCCTCCGAAAAGCCATCCGTGGGGAACCTGTTCTCCGGATCCGCGGCCTGGCAGAGTGCCTGTGCGATGTCCCGGACAATATTCGCCGCCTCGCCGGTTTTCATTCCGGCGACACAGCATTCCGCAAGGAAGCCGGCCGCCCCGTATCCCAGCTCTGTCATCCTGACCAGGCAGAAGACCGCGTTCTCATCCAGCTCTGCGGCCATATGCGTCCGGATGCCCAGCAGCATCGCGGATCGGAAATACGAGTGCGTGCTCTCCTTTATGCCGCGAAGGTAGCTGTCCACCCCGCGGCTCCCTTCCCGCAGGTACAGAAAACCGCGCTGGGCCTCGAGAAACAGCCGGTCGAAACGCACCTTAAAAAGTGCAGCTTTCTCCTCCGGAAGCAGTAATTCCGCGGTCTCAAGCTCCCCGGCCGCCTCCTCCATTAACCTGTCAAAGTCAGAGAGGTCCTCTTCGGACTGCACTGTCATGCACTCCGCCGCGTCCAGGCAGGCGGTCCCCCGCTTTGCCCCGTGAATGCCTGCCTCCGCCAGAGCTTTGCAGATCCGCAGGTAGCTGTCCGCGGCCTCCATTTCCTTACCGGAAGCGCGCTCCAGGTCCCCGAGCTTCTTGAGCAGAAGGCACTTGAACCGCAGTTCCTCCGGGAGCGGCTCTGCCGGCTCTGCTCCGCCTGTATTCCTGCCGGATCCCGCGGGCAGCGCTTCGGACGGACCGGACGCATCATCCACAGACAGCGCTTCGGGATGTCCGGCAGTCTCGTCCGCGGGCAGGTACTGCCGGATGAGGGCGATCGCTGTTTCCTTCTCCTGAAGGCTCTGGAGATCCCCCAGGATCCTGTCCAGGAACCACAGGAAAAGCCGCCTGTCTGCGAGAATCCGGGCGGTGAAGCTATAGGCGGTCTGCATTCCTTCTATGAACTGCTGCCGGATTCTTCCGTCGTCCGGGGATACCGCAATGCAGTCTAAGAGCACCGAGGACGCCGCCTCTGTATCCCCGGCATAGAGAAAGAGCAGGTACCCGCTGCCGCGCCTTGCCTTGTCCGATGGCGGCAGGCCTCTCATGTACTCCCTGACCGCATTCTCCGTTTCCGACGTCAGCACCCACAGGGCCGCCCGGGCCAGATAGGGCTTGCTGAAGTGCCAGAAGCCGTCCGCGTCCTCGTAGAGCAGTCCCTCCAGCAGGCCGGTAAAGCGCGCGAAGGCGCTCTCATCCCAGGCATCCTTGAGAAGATGCTCCAAATCCTCGCTGCGCAGGCCTCCGCGGCAGGCGCTGATGAGGGGCAGGATTCTGCCGGCAAGTCCGGGCGCGACCTGCTCCCCGCAGTCATACATAAGGAGAAATCCCATCTCCTCGATGGAGACAGGCAGCGCGGACAGCTTGTCCCGGATGAACCTGTGAATCCCGCTTATGCCGCTTCCCAGGGAGTTCATCTCGTCAAAGTCGCCCTTATTGAGCATCATCAGCATGCGCGCCACCAGCATCAGATACTCCGCCCCATTGTCCCGGGCAGACCGCGCGGCCAGAGCAACCAGTTCCCGGGGGATCTCCTTCTCAAACGCGCGGAAATAGCCGGACAGGAATTCCTCCGGCGCCTGGACAGGGGGAACGGTCACATACCGGACGGGCCAGTACTCTCCCAGCTGCCGGCAGGAAGGCTCACCGGTCGACGTCGTAATGATGTAGCGCACATTGTCCGGAATGACCGCCGGAAGAAACGCCAGAATATCCTCCCGCCCGCAGGACAGCTGTTCCGGGGAGTCGATAACATAGAGGATGTCCTGCCCCTCCTGCTCCGACCGGGTAAGCAGCGCGGAATAGAGGTCGCGCAGCTCCGCGGTTCCCATCGTATACGGATCCGGAACGGCGCTCTTCTCCGGCCGCGGCCCCGGCGCTTCCTGCCCTCTGCCCGATGGATCCGGGGTATTCATACCCGTGGATGCAAGATGCTCCGCAAGATCGCTGACCAGGTAGCGGAGCATGTCCTCCGGCGTCCTTGCGCCCTCCCGGGTGAAGCAGTAATACGCGGCCGTGCGGGCGGAGTTTTGCAGGTCCGGTCCCGTGCCGGCGGCCCCTTCCGCGGCGCAGCGGGCGGCAAAGGCGGATTTTCCGGATCCCTGTGTCCCCTCCGCAATAAGGATGCGGTCTCCGCTCTCCAGAAACTCTTTTCTTGCCCGCTCCAGAACCGGATCCTTCTGGTATCCGACGATGCGCTCCTCCGTCATGGCGAGGAACAGGTTCTTTTCTCTCTCATAGGGGCTCTCCGGCTCCCGCCCGGCGTACTCTCTGCGGAGCAGCACCTCCAGCGCGTCCTTAAGGACGCGGACGAATTCCTCCGACGCCCTGACCGTATCGCCGCTCCCAAGCCTGTAATGCGCAATGACTGCCTCCGGAAGCGCAGTCAGTCTCTCCTTCAGAGAATCCAGCTCCCGCCGGCGCTCCGGCTCCATATAGATCCGGCGCTCCTCCTCTGTCAGAGCCTCCGCCCCGTCCCGAATGAGGACCACAGCCCTCTCCCCGCGCCGCTTTCCGCGCTCCAGCACGCCGTAGAGCATTTCCAGCTCGGTCACGCTGACCGGTTTGTCCAGCACAATGCCGTGCCTCTTAAGGGTATCCGTGCGGCTGTAGTCGGGAATCCAGCCGTAGCGGTCCCCAAGAATGCAGATCTGCAGGCCTCCGCAGTGATCTATGGCGTCCAGGCATACCTCCAGCACCTTCCGGGAGGACTCGTCCTCGGTCATGCCCTCCGTGTTGACGCCCCAGCGGAGATCGATCAGCCTTGCGGTCTCCCCGTATTCCGAAGCGGCGCGGCGAAGCCAGGGCCCGACGATGCTGTGGATCGCGTCGCGCTCCGTCTCCATATCCGTAAATGTGCTGGAAACCATCACTGAAAACATGCTCTGACTCTCTTTCGCTCCGGATGGCGGCCCGCCGCATGCCCGGGTTTTCGGGCACTCCGGCTGCCGGATGTGCCTGTTTACGCCGTGGTATCCTGATTCCCCGGCTCCTTATTGCTCCCGCTGCCCCGGATGATCTCCAGCTGGTGGCACGGCAGCGGGGCCACACGGCATTTCACCGTATTGTTCATTTCGTCAAAGTAAAGCATCCACTTCACCGCTTCATTGACGATTGCGGATTCTCCGCCCTTCGGATTGATTCTTAAGAAGTCTGAAGGGTTCTTCCAGGCAAACCCCGGCTCCGATGTAAGAGAGATCACCTGCAGGTTGGGAAATGCGGCGGTCTCGCGGTACAGGGTGGCAATATCCGGGGCATTCGGCGCTTCCTCCAGTCCCACAAGGATCAGCACATACTGCGCCTGGCCTGTCCCCTCCCGCGAGAACTCCCCCGCCAGCATCGCTGCGCTGTCCTCCAGCGGTCCGCTGATCACCGGCCACTGAACCTCCCTCGGAGACAGCTCCGGATCCTGCGCAAACGGCTCCGGCATCGGGCATTGGAACAGCTGGTGCGCGATGTGGTACAGAAGCAGCGACCGGTCCCTGCCCTGATTCGCCATCATCTGGCCCCAGGAATTCGTGAGGGAAGACGCCTCTATCAGGATCGGGACACGGCTCCCGGCCTCCAGGGAAGCCGCCAGGAGAGAAGCTGAAAGCCTCTGCTCCTCCCTGCCGCCGATAATAATCATGCTCCCCTTGTTAAGATCCGCGAGAAGCGGCAGCATAGCCAGAGGGTACGGTGCCCTCGGCGCAAGCGTGCGTCCCTCCTCCCGCGGCTCGCCTGCCCCAGGGAGCGGCTCATCCTTCTGACGCGTCCGGCCCTGCAGTAGATACTCATGGCTGCGCATCCGTACCTCGTCCGTAAGTGCAAGGCTCTTCCGGAAGGCGGTCTGCGAGGCGGCCGCGCGGATCCTCTTCGCCGCGTCGGAGAAGGCCCCTCCCGCCGGCACGGGCACCTCGCCCGCGGAAAGGCCTTCCTCCCGGAAGCGCTCCTCCAGCTTCCTTGTCGTCTCCTCGACGAGCTTTCTGTCCTCCTCCTCGCGCTTTTTCTGCCGCTCCTCCGCTTCCTTCTTCTCGGTTTCCGCGAGCGCCGCCCGGTTTAGGGACAGTGCGCTTCTGAACCAGTCGTCACTGTGATCTGTCAGGAGTTTTTTCAGGTCGAATATGCGGATCTCCGACGGCGGGACGTGGATATACCCGGGAGCCGGGAAGCTCTCTCCGTCGTACCGGCTGATGTCGTCCAGATGCGAGAGAAACGGGAAATTCCGCTGGTGGATGATCAGTACTTCGCCCGCGTCCTTGTCAAGCCGCTGCAGCCTGGAGGGCGTAACCAGGGGCTTTCCGTTCTTCTGCAGTCCGCAGAGCTCACTCAGCTCGCTCAGCGTCGAGAGCTCGCGGCTGTAGAGGAAGATCCAGTTGTTGCAGTTGCCTTTGATCGTCTCCGCCTCCGGGCCGTACCTGGACACCAGCTGCTTCTCGCTCTGGATGACGATGTTGAGCCGGATGTTCCGGCTTCTCGCCGCCGCGATCATCACCGGGAACTCCTTGATCGGGGGCAGGGAGGAAAACTCGTCCAGAAGGAAGTTCACGCGGACGGGCAGAGTTTTGCGCTCCGTCTTCTGAGCCTCGAAAATCAGCGATTCGTAGCACTGCTGCACAAAGATGCTGACTAGCCCGTGATACGTCTCCTTCTCGTCCGGCATAACCAGGAAGACGGCTGTCTTCTGCCGGCCGATCTTGTGGAAATTGATGTCGTTCCCGCAGAGCATGTCCGTGAGATCCGGACGCATGATAAATTTCATGAGGTGCGTATCGAACGTCGCAAGCACGGAGCCGTAGGTTCTCTCCGGCATGATGGCGATGCTGGAGAGATAGGACGCGAGAAGGCTGCTCGGATCGAGCAGCCCCATAAGCCGCTTAAGGCTGTTCTTGTCCTCTGTCAGAAAGGAATTGCGCATGCGCAGAATCCCGCGGATGTTGATCTCCTCCGGATCCTCCGCAAGATAAAACATCAGAAGCAGAAGGCCCATGAACAGGCTCCTGCTCTGGTCATCCCAGAAAGGATCGCCGCCCCGGTTGTCCTTAGGCACGGCAATGGTGCAGAAATCGTTCAGCAGCCCGACCGTCAGGTCCGTCTTTCCCTCAAGGAAAAACTCCCTCGGCGCGTAGAGCGGATTCCAGCTGTTCATCCTCTCCCCGTCCCGGAAATTGATGCAGTACACCTCGTATCCCGCCGCAGTCAGGCGCCCTGCCGTGCGCTCGTAGAGCTCCGCCTTCGGATCCGTCAGGATCATGGACTCCCCCGCCTTCATCAGATTCAGGATCGTCGGCATGATGAACAGGCGGCTCTTCTTGGAGCCTGAGGCACCGATGATCATACTGTGGCTGTCAGAGGCGTCCGCGTACACCGTTCCGTTCCTGCAGAAGATCGGAACGCCCGATTTCTCCACACTGTCCTGCCCCGGCAGGATCGGGGCAAGGCTTCGGATAATCTCTTCCTCCGTGGCCCAGCGGGCGTAATTGTCGTCGGAGGGACTGTCGAGAAGCTCCTCCCGCATCTCCTCCTCCCGCTTTTCCTGTTCCCGCCTGGCCTTGTCGAGCATCTCCTCGTAGTACCGGCGCTCCTCTTTTGCTTCGGATCTCTGCTCTGCCATAATCTGTCCTTTCCAACACACGGGAGACAGGGGACGCTTCCCTGTCTCCTTCCGGATTTACACCGCCGCGGGGATGTGCATGTTCCGGATATGAACAGCTCTTCTAAGATATTATTCTGGCGGCGACGGCGCTTTTTGGCAAGTTCGCGCCCGGAGTCCGTGCCCGGTCGAAGTCTTCCGGGCCGGCTGCCCCGGGCAGGACGCGTACATTTCACAGACTGAAAAACCGGAAGGGCAGGCTTTCGCCTGCCCTTCCGGTACTCTGTTCTCCCAGGAAAAGTCTCTGCAGGAAATCCCCTGCGTTCCCTGAACTCAGACCATCCGTCTCCCCGCCGAGGCGAAGAAGTCCGTCCGGATCGGCTGGATCCAGTCGAGGAACTTCTCCACCTGAATGTTCCAGAAACGCCACTCGTGGCCGTATTCCGGCATGACCTCATAGGTGACCGGAACGCCGGCATTGACAAGCTTGTCGCGGAAGGCCTGATTGGCCTCCAGCAGGAAGTCCTTTCCTCCGATGGCGATGTACGCCGCAGGGAAAGGAGTTTTGTCCGCGATCAGCTTATCCGCGAGGGCAATGGGGCTGATGGAGGGATCCACGGGCTTGTCCGCACCTTCGCCTCCGGAAAGCGTCGCAGGGTTGATATCCACCGCCGCCGAAAAGGCACCGAAGGCCCTGTACTTCGCAGGATTGTTCAGCGCGTGAACCAGCGTGCCGTAACCGCCCATGGAGAGGCCGGCAATATACGTATCCTCCGGCCGATCCGAGACCGGGAACATCGAGCAGATGAAATCCGGAAGCTCATCCTCGATGAAGGAATAGAAATCGTCGCCGCCGCTCTTCACATAGCTCTTGTTCTCGGCGGAAATATTGACGATGGCGATGTTCCTCTCCTCCGCGAACAGCTCCACATTGGTGTAGCCCGTCCACTGGGCGTGGTTGTTGCCGTATCCGTGAAGAAGGTAGAGCACGGGATACTTGCCGTCCTTCCGGTGGCGGCACCTGCCCTTAAGTTCGCTGAGATTGTCCGGAACACCGTCCATGTCGGAGCTGAACATGCCCATGGACTCGGGGATTGTGACGGAAGGGATCACCACCGTGATATCCACCGTTCTCTTCAGTGTATAGCTGATAAAGTTGCAGGTAAACTTTGCCATTACATACCTCCATAGGATAATAATCCGTGCCGGAGCTGTACGCTCCGGCAGTTTTCGGTCAGTGCTGGACGTTGTTGTCCTGTCCCCAGAGCTTCCAGAGCGGCACTGCCTTCGCGACCTCCTCGATGAGCTCGTCGTCATGGTTGTGCTTCACTTCGCAGTCTCTTCCGAGAATCATGACCGCCTCGTCGCCCTCGGAGCACGCGGGCCAGAAGGGAAGCTCGGGCATGTTGGGATCGCCGCATCTGGCAAAACTCATGACCGCTCCGAAGATCTGCTCCTGCAGCTTATCGGAGACGCCGGGCACATTCGCCACCGGAACGAGGTCAATGTTGTGGAAGAAGAAGGCGATATCGGAGCAGTGCCACGCGCACTTGCCGTCCTCCACCGGGAACTCGAAATCAAACAGGTAGGCATAGGTAGGCGCTTCGGAGAATGCCGCCTTCTGCCTGATGAGGCTCTTGGAGGGGCGGCGGAAAATATAGTCCAGAACCGTCGCGTCCACAAGCTTATGCCCCGGATAGGCTTCCCGGAACAGCTCCGTGATCCTTCCCGCGCTCTCGCCGTAGAAGCTGTTTACCTTCTCCGCCATCTCCTCTTCGCTCATCGCATACTTGTTGTAGCCGTTGGGCCGGAATGCGAATTCGCCGAACACGGTACCGACCATGAGAGGCGTATTCTTCGTCCTCTCACGGAAGCCGTGAATCGCGGGATCGCCGTAGAACCAGTCGTTGATGATCGGAGCCTGGCCGACATAGCCTCCCTTCTCCCTGACCGCGGGAGATGCCTTCTCGTAGGCTTCCACGAGCTGGGGATAAGGAATGCTCTCCAGGACAGAGACGTCCTCCGTCCCTAGCGCCTCGAGGATTCCCTTCACGATCGCGGTGCCGTCGCCGGTGGAGGGCGAAATAATGCCGGGCTCGATGCAGCCGCTCATGACGATCCCTCTCTTAAAGAGGCCGTCCGCCGCGGGAATCTGGCAGAGGTCCGTGACCTTCATGCCGCCGCCCGACTGGCCGAAGATCGTCACATTGTCCGGATCGCCGCCGAAGGCTGCGATGTTTTCCTTCACCCACTCCAGGGCCGCAACCATGTCCGCATGCCCGCAGTTGCCGGAGTTCGCGTATTTCTCTCCGAAGGGAGAAAGATCAAGGTAGCCAAGGATGTTGAGCCTGTGGTTGATGGTCACCACAACGACATCCCCGTGAAGAGCCATTGCCGCGCCGTCATAGCAGAGCTGCTCGATGGAGGAGCCGGCGGAATAGCCGCCGCCGTGGAGCCACACCATAACCGGCTTCTTCGCGGCAGGGTCAAGTTTTGTCGTCCAGACATTGAGGTTCTGGCAGTGCTCGTCCTGCGGCCAGTAGGCGTGGGGCACCATAAGCTCGCCGTTCGGGGTGTCCTGGTGCATCAGCGGGCACACGAAGCCGTAGCTCGTGGCATCCTTTACGCCCTCCCAGGGCTCCACGGGCACGGGCTGCATGTAGCGCTCCGCCTCCGCGTAGTGAATCCCCTTGAAGACGTACGTCCCGTCGTAGTAATACCCTCTGAGAACGCCTTTCGAGGTCTTTGCCAGGGTGCTTTCGTCACATCTGAATTGTTTCATAAGAATTCTCCTAACATTCATTCTTCCCCTGAATCACAGATCCTGGGGAGCCCGCGCAGGGCATGATTCCGCTGACCTGATTCTATTCCGCCGCGGCGGTAAAATACAGCTTTCTGACGATTTATCCCTTCACCGCGCCGAGCATGATGCCGCTCGCGAAATACTTCTCCAGGAACGGATAGATGATCAGGATCGGAAGGATCGCGACGAACGCGATCGCCATGCGGATGGAAACGGCCGGCAGCGACAGCAGCGCGCCGGAGTCCGCCGTGGACAGCGAAGCAAGCGCCTGGATATCCTGGATCATCTTGTTTAACAGCGCCTGGATGGAGAGCATGTTGGATTTGGTGATGTAGTAGAGACCGTTGGTCCAGTCATTCCAGTAGCCCTGTCCGGCGAACAGGCCCACGGTGACGAAGATGGGCTTTCCGAGCGGGACCACCAGGCTTCTGTACACGCGGAAATACGTGGCGCCGTCCACCTGGGCCGCCTCGTAGAGCGTAATCGGGATGCTGGTCCGGAAATAGGTCCGCATCAGGATGACGTTAAATGCGCTCATAAGGAAGTTGGGAAGGATATAGGCCCAGATCGTGTTTTTTACGCCGATCATCGTCGTCCACATGATGTAGGAGGGCACAAGGCCGCCGTTGAACAGCATGGTGAAGAAGACGAAGAAGCTGAAGAACTTCCTCCCCGGCAGCCGCTCAATCGAGAGCGGGAACGCAAGCATCGAGGTGATGACGATATTGGACAGGGTTCCGATGACCGTCACCAGGATCGTGATTCCGTAGGCGCGGAACACGGTCGCGTAGTTCTGCATAATGTAGGCGTAAGCCGAGAGGCCGAACTTTGCGGGGAAGAAGGAATAGCCGTTTGCCACCAGCGTGTTCTCGTCCGTAATGGAGCACATGAACAGCAGAACAAGCGGAAGAATCATGCAGAGCGTCACAATTACCAGGAGAATATTGATCACGACCTGGTATACTTTTTCACCTTTGGATTTGATCATGATCTGCCTCCTTAGAAAATCGCGTTCTCCGGACTGGCCTTCGTAACGATCCAGTTGGAGAAAACAACAAGCACAAAGCCTACGATGGACTGGAACACGCCGGCCGCCGAGCTTCTGCCGATGCCGCCGGAGCTGATGAGCGCGCGGTAGACGTAAGTATCAATGGTGTTGGTGACCGGGAACAGCGTTCCGGAATTCTGCGGGATCTGATAGAACAGGCCGAAATCGGAGTAGAAGATGCGGCCGATGCTCATGAGAAGCAGCGTGATGACGGAAGGAATAAGGAAGGGCAGCGTGATGTTCCTGATCTGCTGCCATTTGTTCGCCCCGTCCAGCGCTGCCGCCTCATAATAGGTGCTGTCGATTCCGGAAACCGTCGCAATGTAGATCAGGGTTCCGTAGCCGACACCCTTCCAGCAGTTGACGAAAACCAGAATAAACGGCCAGTACTTCGGCGTATTGTACCAGAGGATTTTCTCCTTGCCCTGTGCGACAAGAAGGGAATTGAACATGCCGTTCTCGTGGCTTAAAAATGCGAAAACTATATAGCTCGTGACGACTATGGAGACCAGGAAGGGCAGAAGTATGGAGGACTGGTAGAGTTTTTTCAGTCCCTTGTGCGCCACGTCGCAGATCATGATGGCCAGGATAATCGCAACGACATTGTTGACAATGATGAAGGCCACGTTGTAGCAGAAGGTGTTGCGGATGATGGTAAACGCGTCGTTGGAGGTCAGAAGATACTCGAAATTCTTCAGGCCGTTCCACGGGCTTCTGTAGATGCCGTCGTTGACGTTGTACTTCTTGAAGGCAACAATGATTCCCGTCATGGGGATGTAATTGTTGATAAGGAGATAGAGAAGCCCCGGGATCATCATGAGATAGAGTGGGATGAACTGCTTCGCCTGGGCAAGGCTCAGCTTCTTTTTCTTGTCGTTTTGCATTTCCCGTCCTTTCAAGAAAGGGAGCCGCAACTGAATGCGGCTCCCTTCTTTAAAGCCTTTTACCGGTTTTCTCCGTACCCGGCTTTAGTTTCTCTCCGCCAGCCAGGCATCCAGCTGCTTCTGCTTCTCGTCAATGACGGTCTGCAGGCCGGCTGCGTACATCGCGTCGTTCATTTCCTTGATGGCGGTATCGGGATCCAGAATACCGAAGCAGATATCCTTCTGGTACTGGGACCAGACCGTGTTGAGCTGGGCGATCTCCGTAGCGATGGGCGTCGTATCGAGCTGGAAGCCATAGGCCTCGGAGGTCATCATCTCGCTGTTGTACTTGTCATACTGTTCCCAGATATCGGAAGGGTTGCCGGTCCATGCGTGGCCCGCGAACTGGTTAGGATAGATCCAGCCGTAGTCGTTGTGGTAGCCGCAGGTTGCCGCGGTGATTCCCTCGGGATAGGTGGCGTTTCCGTTCTCGTCCTCAACCCAGTCAAGGCCTTCCACACCCCAGTTGATCAGGTCGTTGAACTCGCCGTTGGTGTAAGCCCAGTTCAGGAACTGTGCAGCCTTAACCTTGTCCTTGGAGGCGTTGGCGATGGAGAACACTGCAGAAGCGACACCGGTGGTCATCTTGCAGGCATCGGACAGCTCGATCACCTCGACCTCATATCCGGTCTGGGAGAGCTTCTCCGCCGCGGTGTTGGGCTTGTAGTACAGAAGGAAGGAGAAGCAGTTGCCGGCCTTCATCTTGATCTCGCCGGAGTCGGTGTTGGTGGCGATATCCGCGGACTCATAGCCGTTTTCGAACCAGGTCCTGTGAAGTTTTGCGAGCTGATAGAACTCGTCGCTCTCGAACCAGTTGGTAACCGTAGTGGTCTGGCCTAAATTCTCCAGAACGCCGAAGGTATCGGAGAGGACGTCCGTCCATGCATAGGTGGAGGTGCCGAGGGCGACCGTTCCGTCGAGGACGACCATGTCCGGATATGCCTCATGCACAGCGGCGAAGAGATCGGTGACCTTCTGGTAGGAGCTCCAGTCGTTCGGGCGGATTCCCTGGAAGTCCTCGATCTTGTAGCCGAGCTCGTCGAAGATGTCCTTTCTGACGACAAGGCCGGCGGGATAGCCGCGCTCCTGCATGCGGGGGAAGCCGGTGAGGAAGCCTGCGACGGTTCCTGCGTAGTAGTCCTCCGGTCCCATCACTTCCATAACGCCCTTGAGATAAGGCTCGTACTCGTTGAGGTCAACGATGTACTGGGAGGTGATGTAATCCGCCATGTTGGCAGCGAACGCCGGGAAGACATCGAGATCCTCTCCGGAGGAGAGCATCAGCTGCAGCTGGTTGCTGTAGGTGCCGAAGGTCATGGGAATCATGTTGACCTTCATGTTGAGTTCCCTCATGGTCAGCTCGTTGACCGCTTCGTTAACCTTCTGCTGGTCCGCGCCTTCCTGGGCAACAAGATACATGAAATTGACGGTGTAAGGCTCGCCTTCCATATCAACGGAAGTATCCACCTCTGCGGAAGCCTCAGCAGTCTCTTCGCCGCCTGCGCTCTCCGCCGCCGGCTTGGAGGAGCTGCCGGAGCCGCATGCGGTGAGCGTGGTCACCGTCATGGCCGCTGCAATCAGAATTGCTAAAAACTTTTTACCCTTCATTTTCTACCTCTCTGTTTTTGGGAACCTGAGTCCCGTGCGAAGTTTTTGTATGGTGATATTCTATGAAACGCCATATAGGCCTTCTACCTAGATTTCGATCTGCAATGCCGATTTCTCGACATAATCCGCCACTATGCAGCGGCAGGGGTTCTCTGTATACTTTTATTTGATGTATTTTGATATTTCCCGGGTGTCCTTCCTGTGGTGCATGCCCCCGGGACAGGCTTTCCGGGGCGGAAAACAATGCTCATGAAAAAACTTAGGAGGTTTTACAATACACTGATCGGCCGCGTCACTCTTCCCCTGACGCTCGTTGTGCTGATCTGCCTGGTTCTGATCATCGGAGTCAACATCCGCATCTACCAGGTTCAGAAAAAGGAGACGCTGACCTACGCTCAGATGTATCTCGAGAACTGCAGAAACGAGTACTCCGCGCAGCTGGACACCATGAGCGCCTTCTACCAGAGCATGTTTGCCAACCAGGCAACCTATCAGCAGCTGAAAAAGCCCGTAAGCGAGGCTGCGTTCCATATGGCGGCTACCCAGATGCTTCAGGATATGGACGACGTTTTCTTCGGCTACAGCGGCATTGCGATGACTTACTGCTATATTGCCGAGCGGGACTATCTGATCCAGTCGTCGACGCATCCGAACTATGAGACGAGCGAGAGCCTCAAGCGCTATATCCGTGACAGTCACGGCCGGACCCCGGGAAATGTTTTTACCCAGTCCACCTGGTACCTTGCCGAAGTGGACGGCATGCAGTATTTATTCAACTCCATCCGCCAGCAGAATATCGAGATCGGCGTCGTGCTCGAAAGTACCGGCATTCTGAGGAACACTCATATTCTGGACGACTACCCGCAGGGCATACTTTATCTCACCGACGAAAACGGCGGTTTTCTTACGGGAATCCGCTCCGAAGCCGGAAATATCGTCTCCTGTTCCCCGCCGGATACGGACGGTATGCTGCATATCCGGTGCATGAGCAGGCATATTCCCGCGGAACTGCATCTGCTCCTTCCCGAAAATCAGCTTCTGGATCCCTTAAGAAAACAGATTGTTCTCAATATCTCCGTCCTTCTTGCCGGAACGGCTGCCATGTTCTGGCTGGTCATCTACCTTTTCTACCGCTTTACGGCAAAGCCGGTGGAGGATATTGCCGCCGTCGCAAAGGGGCTCGGCAGCGGCGAGCTCGGCCAGCGCCTCCCGGAAACCGGACAGATCACGGAAATCAGCGAGATCAACCACAATTTCAACGAACTGATCACGGCGATAACCGCCCTGAAGATAGACCTGTACGAGGAAAAACTACGCCACCAGGAAGCGGAACTCGCCCAGCTCAGGCTTCAGCTCAATCCCCATCTGCTGCTGAATTCCCTGAATCTGGTCTACACCATGACCCGGCAGCAGCATTACGAAGTGGCGATGCAGTTCACCATGTGCCTCATCCGGCACTTCCGCTTCGTGCTGAAAAAGGTACACCATTTTGTCCCTCTCTCCGAAGAGCTGGACTTCTGCGGGAACTACATGGAGATCCTCTCCCTCCAGTATCCCTCCAGCTTCTTCTATGAGATCAGCCTGTCCGACGAAGAATTACGAACCGAAACGCTGCTTCCTCCGCTTTCCATCGAAAACCTGATCGAAAATGCGGTGAAATACGGCCTTACCCAGGAGAAGCCGCTTCATATCGGGATTAAGATCGGGAGAGAGGACAGGAACGGGCTCTCCTTTACCACGATCGACATCCGCGACGACGGTCCGGGATACTCCGAGGAAGCTCTTGCCTATATTCACAGAATCCAGGACGGCACGGAGACAAGAAATATTGCCAGCGACGGCGTAGGCCTGAAGAACCTGATTGAGAGGCTGCGCATTCTGTACGAGGGGAATGCGGAGCTGGAATTCAGAAACGACGGCGGAGCAAGGATCCGCATGACCATTCCTTCCGTCTGGCCGCAGAAATAGAGGCCTCCGGCTCCGGCAGCGCACGGAAACAACGGTCCCCGGCTCCGGCAGCTCAGGAAATAACTGTCTCCGGTTCCGGCAGCTCAGGAAATAACTGTCTCCGGTTCCGGCAGCTCAGGAAATAATCCTCTCCGGCCCATCGGAACCGGAGAGATCAAACAGGGTATAAGAATATGAAGCTTAATATTCTTGTTGTGGATGATGAGATTTATACGCTTGAGGATATCTGCGCCTGCATAGATAAGGAATCACTGGAGATCGGTGAGATCTTTACGGCGGTCAATACCGCAAGGGCGCTGAAAATTCTTGAAGAAGAGACGGTACACATTATTCTCTCGGATATTGATATGCCCGGCGGCGACGGCCTGAGTTTTCTCCGTACCGTCAGAGACACCCACGCGGACACGCCCTGCATCTTCATCACGAACTACGCTGACTTTTCCTATGCCCAGGAGGCGATCCACCTGAAAGTCCTGGACTATCTGCTGAAGCCCGTGGAACCGGAGCAGCTGAACAGCACCCTGGCCAGAGCCGCCGCCATTGCAGCGGAATACGCGGAACCTTCTCTCCCGCCTCAGGGCAGGGAAGGCGCTCCTTCCGGGCAGGAAAAGAGCTCCGTGCCGAGCCAGAGAAACAAGTACATCCGTGAAGCTGTAGACTTCATCGAGAGCCATCTTCTCGACAACATTACCAGGGAGAGTGTCAGCAGCCATGTTCACGTCACACCTGACCATCTCGACAGGATGTTCCGTGAACAGCTCGGGATGTCTTCCTTCCGGTTTATCGTACTGAAAAAGATCGAGTACGCGCAGGAACTGCTCGCAGGGACAGACCGTCCGGTCAGCGCAATCGCCGCGGACCTCGGCTACGGCAATCTCTCCAACTTCGCCCTCGCCTTCCGGAAACAGACCGGAGTCACCCCCGCGGAGTACAGGAAGCAGCACAGCTGAGCGCTCTGTGCGCCGGGCTGTCAGCGCCCTGCTTTGCTCTTTGAGTTTTTCTTCGGGCCTTTTCTCCTTAAGTACTCCCTCCGGACGGAATTAAACCGCCGCGAGTATATTCATATTTCTGATGTCCGCGTCCTTGATGCCGTCGTTCACCGACTGTGCATGCTTGCCCAGATCCCCGCAGACCGCCTTCGTCAGTTCCTCATCCGCGAGCACGTCGATGACGTCCGCAGCGATGCCCTCCATGACATCATATTTTGCCTCCGCCATCTCCGGCTCGTTGTCCGTGGTGATGAGATACTCGAGAAGTTCCGCGTGAAGGGACAGCTCCGGCAGTGCTCTCATCGCGCGGAAGCTCCATTTATAGTAGGGCTGATACCTTCGGTTGAGCAGAAAGGCCGCCCGCATCGTGCTTTTTGCGAACTCGAAGGCCGCCATCTGTGCCGCTGCCTTCTCCCCGTGCTTCAGGCACCGGAGGTAGTTATACTGGCCCGACTGCGCCATGAGCATAAGGTTTCCCGCCAGTTTCTTCCTCCGGATATCCTCAGGATAGTACGACAGCCTCTCCCGGATCCGGCTGACCTCGCCGTAAGGATCCGTGAAAATCTCCCCGCCCGCGGCCTCCAGGAGCGACTGCTCCGGCACCGTAAGCCACTGCTCCACGGTCAGGATCCCGTCGGCGCTCCCGGTCTTCTCAAGAAAGAACTCCTCCGACCGCATAACTCCGTGTCTCGCCCCGCCTGCAGGCGGAATCGGGCTCCGGGAGAAGCCCATGAATTCCTTCGGGAGTTTTGCGTAAGCCCGCTCCAGAAGGAAAGCTGTTCTGCGGTCCACCACTTCCTCCCCGGGCAGGAAGATGCAGAATCCCGGCTCGAAATCGTGATCCCTCGAGACTTCGTCGTCGAAACCCAGGCACTCCGACCCGCTTCCCGCAAGGCCGCAGGCGATGAGCGGCAGTATCCCGGGGAACTGCTCCTCAAGCATCGGCCTGCCGCACTCCTCATAATACGCTTTCGCGAGTTCTATTCCGTTCATCGATGAAACCTCATGAGACAGAGCTCCTCTGTTCATTCGTGAAGCTCCGTGAGACAGAGCTCTTCCGTTCATTCGTGAAGCTCCGTGAGATAGATCTCCTCCGCACGGTCCTTCAGGCTCTGCGCGGTCAGGAAATACCCGTAATACTCAAAGGACGGAGCACACTTCTCGCAGACGAAGGCGTAGTAGCCGTCGCGCGGGATTTCCGGCGTGTCCAGCAGAGCTTCCGCACGGTCGAGCAGCGCGTTGATCTCATTCTCCTGTACCGCATCGCCGTCCCTCGCCGTGAGGGTGTCAGCCATGTTGAGGCAGGTGATCGCCTGTTCCAGCTCGCCATTCTCCACCTTTGTCATCTGTTCCGTCGCCCGGCCGTACAGCTCCAGCGCCTCATCATAGCGGCCAAGGGCTGCGCAGGCAAGGGCCATGTTGTTGTAGAGGCCGCCGAGGAGTTCCGGTGATGTTCCGGCACCGGGCGATGC
>JAEEGL016727811.1_pt1 | contig 17265 bp, 6 predicted proteins | sample 9134231 | NCBI WGS metagenome assembly JAEEGL01 (sample SAMN16246548, study PRJNA631951) | gut metagenome | biome: gut microbiome; feature: rumen; material: fiber-attached | host: Bos | place: Iran: Karaj | collected 2018-10
ATGGGTTTGATGGGCTTCACGGCCTGCAACAAGGACGACGAGGACGACCAGATACATCTGATGTACGGCCCGCCGGAGAAAGCATACACCGCAGTTGAATAAATGGGTCTTTCGGTTAAACAACGGTTCGGCCTCGAATTGCAGCGCTCGCTGAGGCATACCAGCGAGCGGTTGCATCCGTTGCGCACCCTCTTCTGGGAGTGCACGCTGCGGTGCAATATGTCGTGCCGCCACTGCGGATCGGACTGCAAGGTGCTACCCGAAGTGAAGGACATGCCCTCCGAGGACTTTCTGAAGGTCATCGACACGCTGACACCTCATGTCGATCCCCACAAAGTATTTATCATCTTCACCGGCGGCGAGGCCTTGCTGAGAGACGACCTGGAGCAGGTAGGACTCGAGCTCTACCGCCGCGAGTATCCTTGGGGCGTGGTGACCAACGGCTTCCTGCTCGACGAGAAGCGGCTGGCGTCGTTGATGGCCAGCGGCATGCACAGCATCACCGTAAGCATCGACGGCTTCGAGGAGCAGCACAACTGGATACGCCGTCATCCGCAGAGCTTCGAAAAGGCCACACAGGCCATACGCCTGCTGGCACAGACAAAGGATATACTTTGGGATGTGGTGACCTGCGTCAACCCCCGCAGCTACCCCCACCTGAAAGAGTTTAAAGAATATCTCATCTCGCTTGGCGTCCCTGCATGGCGCCTCTTCAGCATCTTCCCCATGGGCCGTGCGGCTAACGACCCCGACCTGCAGCTCACCGACGAGCAGTATCGCGGGCTGCTCGACTTCATCAAAGAATGTCGACAAAGCGACCCGCGTATCAATGTCAGTTATGCATGTGAGGGCTTCTTGGGGGAATATGAACAGAAGGTACGTGACCACTTCTTCTACTGCCGCAGCGGCGTCGAAGTGGCTTCGATACGGTGTGACGGTGCCATCAGTGGCTGCACCTCAGTGCGTAGCCACATGGATCAAGGTAATATCTACCAGGATGATTTTTGGGATGTCTGGCAGAACCGTTTCCAGATGATGCGCGACCGCTCGTGGACCCGCAAAGACCAGTGCGCCTCATGCAAAGTGTGGCGCTACTGCGAAGGTTCGGGGCTACATCTATATGATGATAGTGGCAGGCTTTTGACCTGCCACTATCATCGAGCGATAAATCACTAATTAGTTCGTTACTACCGAGGTCTGACGGAAGAGCTGCCGCTAGTGGTGCAGTTGACTGTCAGGTCGCAGTCGTCGCTGGACTTGCTGTAGGTGAGGACGCTGGAACCACTGACATTTACAGTGAGGCTGTTGCAGCAGGTGACGTCGGCTCCCGAGGATCCGCTGACACTACCCGTCACATCGGTGGCGTGAAGGGCTTCGGCATGAAGGTCGCTCGAACCGCTGAGCTCGATATCCATTGTGGTCTGGCATGTGCCACCGACGGTGGCCTTCGAGGCGCCGCTGAGGTCGATGTTAAACTTGTTTGAGATGACAGTTCCACGATAGGAGGAAGCGCCAGTGATATCAAAGTCCACATTGGTGCCGTTGACATTGCCGTAGAAGTCGGACGATCCGCTGATATCAACGTCTACATTATTGCCCGAGAGGTCGCCGGAAAATGACGAAGCACCGCTGAGGTCAAGCTCGTTCAGCGTGAAGTTGGCTGGTATTACGGCTTTGGCCTCGCCGCGGAAAATAGTCCACACATGCTTGCCACCGATGCACAACTTGCCGTCTTTTACCTCCACAACCACTTGTTTCATTATCTTTTCGCCCACTGTAATCTCCACATCGGACACTTGGTTGCTCACGGTCACGTCGAAGGCATGGCTCACCTCAAGCCCGGTATAGTTGCCGGTGATGGGGAAACTTTTGGTTATCGGGTCGCCGTTATCAAGGGCACATCCGGTGAAGAGTGCGAAAGCGGCGAGTAAAAAAAGCGTCTGTTTCATAGTTGTTTTTATTGTAAGTTTCTGACTGCAAAAATACAAAGTTTTTGTCATATGGAGAAAAAAATGTATCTTTGCATCCACAAATGTGGATAGATTTGTAATGATTGCAACCACGAGAAAAAATGCTAAACCGTTGTTCTCCAAACAATCTACTTCAAATCTTTTCACTGTTAAAACAAAGTATTAACAGTTAAAAGTAATGTAAAAATGAGCTATTTCTTCACTTCAGAAAGTGTCAGCGAGGGCCATCCCGACAAGGTGGCCGACCAAATCAGCGATGCACTTTTGGACGAATTCCTGCGTCATGACCCTGAAAGCCATGTGGCTTGCGAGACGTTGGTGACCACCGGCCTGACCGTGGTGAGCGGTGAGGTGACCACCTCCGGCTGGGTCGACGTGCAGCAGACCGTGCGCGATGTCATCCGCGAGGTAGGATACACCAAAGGCGAGTACAAGTTCGAGGCCGAGAGCTGCGGTGTACTCAGCGCCATCCATGAGCAGTCGAGCGACATCAACCAAGGTGTCAGCCGCAAGGAAAAGAAGGCCCAGGGGGCAGGCGACCAGCGTATGATGTTCGGCTATGCCTGCCGCGAGACCGCCGAGCTGATGCCTTTGCCCATCACTTTGGCCCACATCATCCTCATCGAGCTGGGCAAGATACGTCGCGAAGGCCGTGAAATGCGCTACCTGCGCCCCGATGCCAAGAGCCAGGTGACGGTCCAGTACAGCGACGACGGCAAGCCTGAGCGCATCGACACCATCGTTGTCAGCACTCAGCACGACCCCAACGTTGATCAGGAGCAGATACAGGCTGACGTGGAGAAGATATTGCTGCCGCGTGTCATCGCGCGACTCCCCGAGGAGACACAGCGTCTTTTCGTGATCGGCAAGATAAGGAAACAAAAGAAAAACAAGGCAAAAGACATGATAATGCCGCTGACGCTCCATGTCAATCCCACGGGCAAGTTTGTCATCGGAGGCCCCCATGGCGACACCGGCCTGACGGGACGCAAGATTATCGTCGACACCTACGGCGGACGTGGAGCCCACGGAGGCGGTGCTTTCAGCGGCAAAGATGCCTCCAAGGTCGACCGTTCGGCGGCTTACGCCACACGTCATATCGCCAAGAACCTTGTGGCTGCCGGCCTCTGCGACGAGGCCCTCGTGCAGGTGGCCTATGCCATCGGTGTGGCCGACCCCGTTGGTTTATATGTCAATACCTATGGCACCGCCAAGGTGAAGATGTCCGATGGCGAGATTGCCGCACGGGTAAAAAAACTGTTCGACTTGCGTCCCTACGCCATCGTCGAGCGTTTTGGTCTGAAGAACCCCATCTTCCGACCCACGGCCGCCTACGGCCATATGGGCCGCGACCCCTTCGAAAAAGAGGTTATCATATACGACATCGCCGGCCGTAGCCGCAAGAAGAAAGTCCAGTTTTTCGGTTGGGAAAAGCTCGACATGGTCGATGCCATCAAGTGTGAGTTTGAACTCTGAACCGTCCCTCGCCGACAGGTCGCTGGATGCCTATTAGGTCGTGCACGACCGATTTACCATACCCCTGTCTCATGACCGTATCAACACCGAATGAAGTCCGACTACAGTCGGACTTCACTCGGACTTGTGTCGGACTTGTATCGGACATGATACGGAGTTGATGGCTGGTTGGTGTTGATTTATAGGGTATTATGTATTCGGTTGTCTTTGTGCAATGGTAATGTGTACTGGTAGTATATTGATAATCAATGCCATGTATCACAAAAGGGTTGTCGGCTGTAGATTCCTGCGTCGAGACCTTTTTCTGGTGTAAAAGGCACTCAAGCTCTCCGAAAAAATCAAATTAAGTCGTGCACGATTAAATTTTTTGCCTCTGTTTTGAGTTCCCCTTTTTTATGTTCGACGGTCGCGGTTTTCAAAAAATGTTGTATTTTTGCACCCGATTTCAATCCATTAAAATATGACGAAACTCAGTGTCAATATCAACAAGGTGGCCACCATCCGCAATGCACGTGGCGGTAACACTCCTAATGTTAAGCAGTTTGCCATCGATTGCGAGCGTTTCGGTGCGCAAGGCATCACGGTGCATCCGCGTCCCGACGAGCGGCACATCCGCTACGCCGACGTGTACGACATCAAGCCTATCATCACCACGGAGTTCAACATCGAAGGCAATCCCAAAGGGGTTTCCAAGAGCAAGCCCTACGGTTTCATCGACTTGGTGAAGGAGATACATCCCACACAGGTCACCCTGGTGCCCGATGCCGAAGGTGTACTGACCAGCAATGCCGGCTGGGACACGGTGCATAACCAGGACTACCTGTGCGACGTGGTCAAGGAGTTCAAAACCTGCGGCATACGCGTATCTATATTTATAGACGCCAATCCGCAGATGATCGAGATGGCAGCTCGGACGGGTACCGACCGCGTGGAGCTCTACACCGAGAGCTATGCCAGCCGCTATGGCGCTGGACGCGAGGAGGCTATCGAGCCTTTCGTGGCGGCTGCCCGTGTGGCTCGCGACTGTGGGCTGGGCCTCAACGCCGGACATGACCTCTCACTCGAGAACCTCGCTTTCTTCCATCAGCAGATACCCTGGTGCGACGAGGTTTCGATTGGTCACGCTCTCATCAGCGATGCCCTCTACCTCGGCATCGAAGAGACCATCCATCGCTATTTGGATTGCTTGAAATGAAACGAGTTGTAGTTGTATTGTTGCTGGCACTGGGTGTGTCGGCGATGGCGCAGGAGAATATTAACCTCGGCGTGATACCCACGCCGCAGCGGGTGGAAATGCGCCATTCATCGCCGTGCCACCCTAAAAAGATTAAGGAGGTGAAGGTTGACGCCCTGCCGGTGGACGCCAATATGGATCAGGCCTACCAGCTGGTTATCGAGCCGAAAGGCATCACCCTGAAATACACTTCGGAGCACGGCCTGCAATACGGAAGGCTGACGCTGCAACAGCTTAGAACTATCTATGGGGACGAACTGCCCCGCTGTACCATCACCGACTGGCCTGCCTACCGCTACCGTGGTTGGATGGACGACCAGAGCCGCGGTCCTGTGCCGCACGCCGCCTACCGCCAGAAGCAATGGGAGACGTTGCACGCACTGAAGTTCAACTTCTGCAACTACTACACCGAGCATACGCTTTACCAGCCCGAGTTTCCCGACCTCGCCCCCGCCTATGCAGCCGAGTGCAAACCGCACCCCGACGAAGTCATCAACCTCCAGCTCTTCGCCCATGCCGAGAAGACGCTGCGCGTGCCGTTCTACCAGCACTTGATGGACAGCAAGGCCAACTTCGACCCCAGCAACGAGGCTACCTACGACTTTCTCAGAAAGCGTATCACGGCCGCCTTCGACCGCATTCCCACCTCACCCTTCTTCATCATCAACTGCGACGAGACCGAGCAACTCGGCACTGGCCGTGCCAAATGGCTTGTCGACAGCCTCGGTGCCGACCAGGTGTATGTGGACTTTATCAATCGCTGCTACAACATTATTAGAGAAGTGGGTAGTGAACAGTGGGTAGTGGATAGCACACGTGGTCAAATGCTACCCACTTCCCACTACCCACTACCCACTCGAATCCTCATGTGGGGCGATATCGTGGCGAAGAATCCTGCCATGATGCGTCAGCTGCCGAAGGATATGATCTACATCATGTGGGCCTACGAGCCTATCGACAGCTTCACGTACCTGATACGCCCCTTCAAGGAGCAGGGCAATCCCTTCTGGGTGGCCGCCTCGACGGGCCATAGTGCCACAATGACCTCCACCCCGCAGCGCTACATAAAGAACATCGCCAACCTCTACCGCGACGGCCACCGCGACGGTGCCGAGGGCGCCATGCTCACCTGCTGGGACGATAACGGCGAGGCCCTCTTCGACAACAGCTGGCACGCCCAGTTTTGGGCCGCCGAGATGGCCTGGAACCCGCTGAAGACCGACAACCCCGAGGAACTCCGCCAGCGCGAGAAGCAGTTCAACAAGAACTTTGAGCGGCTGTTCTATGGCAGCACTGGCAAGGCGAAAGACCTCTATGCCGTCGGTGCCCTGATGTATGAACCTATCGTCGGCGACTGGTACACCTCTGCAGCCCTCATGGAACCCCTGCTGAACTTTAACCCGAGCAATACCGGTCAGGCTATACATGAGCGCATCGAGCACGTGAGTCACCTGATTGATGCAATCCATGTCGACTCTGCCGCCAACCCGCACGCCCACTATGCCCTGAAGCGTATCTCGGCCACTATTGACAAATGCCGCCTGCGCCTCTATGTCAGCGACACTGCCCTTAATCCCGAGATACCGTATACCGTATCGGAATACCTGCAGGAGCTTTTCGACCTCAAGCGCGAATACCTCCGCCTGTGGGACCAAGAGAACGGCGACTATGAACGATATATCGTTTGCAATAGATACGATGCGCTCGCACGCGAAGTGCTGGAGCTCGACAGGCATGTGTTTGTGGAAATTAAGAATGAAGAATTAAGAATGAAGAATTGTCCGATGGTGCAACTGAGGACCCTCTACAACGACCGCCCCATCTACTATACCCTCGACGGCTCCGAGCCCACCGCCTCATCTACCCTTTATGAGGGGCCGTTCCCGCTGGAGCGCTCCGCCACCATCAAGGCCATATCATATAATGAATACGGCGAAGGCGTCGTCATCGAGCAGTACCTGCTGAGCCACCTCGGTATGGGTGCAAAGATAACACTCAACACCAAGTACAGCACCTACAAGGCTATCTACAGCGGCGGCGGCCCCGAGGCCCTTATCGACGGGCAGCTCGGCAGCAACACTACTTATGCCGACGGCCACTGGCAGGGCTATTGGGGCGATAGCATCGATGCCGTCATCGACTTCGGCAAACCTACAGAGATTCATGAGGTCTCCATGCGCTTCATGCAGAACACCTTCGACTGGATACTCGCACCGACGCAGATAAAAGTCTTTAGATCCGCCGACGGCGATAATTGGACTTTGGTCGCCGATAAGCATTTTGGCATGAACCCGCGAGAGACTGGTATGCGTTTGAAACACTATGTGGTGGAACTCGGTTCCACAGGTAGCCGCTACCTCCGCGTCGTCGTACCCAACCCCAGCCCGCTGCCCTCGTGGCACCCTGCCCCGGGACAGCCGAGCTACCTGTTCGCCGACGAGATAATTGTCAGGTGACTATCAAGGGTTTCCATACACCTTCCTTACACCATCCTTACCCCTCCTTTACACCACCAAGCCTGTCGGTAGTGAAAAAGTGTAGGTGGTTTAGCGAACCACCTCGATTAGTCCGTTGCGTTTGACCACACCGTTGTACGTTCGTGCCGTGAAGTGGAAATAATAGGTGCCGTCAGGGCTGCGAGTGGCATTGGGATCCCAGAACTGACTTTCGGTTGCGATATTACGGACGTGGTAGACGATTTGCCCGGTACGGTCGTAGATCCACAGTTCGTTCATTGTGTATTCTCTCATTTCGAGCAAGTTGACAACCTTCCAGATGTCGTTGACACCGTCGCCGTTGGGGCTGACCAGGTTGGGGAACTCAAGGAAGGTGTTGGCGATGATGACGGGTATCATCAAGGTGTCGGTGCAGGTTATGGTAAGTGTGTCGGGGCCGTGGTGCAACAAGTAGGCTATCAGCCATACGGGGTACTCGCCATGGGGGGAGCCTTCCTCCCATTGGTAGGCGGGGCTATTTTCATAGGAGGTGTCGATGCCGAGGCTCTCGGGATCGCGCGAAATGAGCCAGAGGTAGGTGCTTGTGTCGGGCAGGCTTGCGTTGAAGAACTCGGTTTCAGGCTGATGCATCGGGACAGGTTCGGGATAGTAGGAGAAACTGGCTTGTGGGTTGGGGAAGACCCAAAGCAGGGAGTCGTTGCGCACAGTGTCGTAGCATCCCTCTGGACTGAGGGCGATGAGCTGGAATCCAAAGATACCCGAGGTGTCTGCTCGGACGGAGAAGAGGGTGTCGTTGTCGGTGATGGTGTCCTCAATATAATAGAATTCCCACTCGCGGGAGACGGATTCCGAGGTGTCGTGTAGTTGCAGAATCGACGGGACGCACCCCAACAGAATAGTATCGTAGGGCATCCAGGGGTCTTGACCCAGCATTACCTCGGGTGTGAGACGGAAGTTGGTATCGCGTGGCATCAAGGTTACACGTACCAAGCTGTCACAACCGTCAATGGTTACGTGAGGCACGTTGTAGGTACCGGCACCGCCGTAGTCGAGGTCTTCGTACAGGTAGGGCCGATAGGGGCAAATGATGATGGTGTCGGTGACATCATAGATGGGGAATACGGTCACCACACGGGTTGCCAGCGAGTCGGCACCATGGATTGTGGACAGTGTGACCGTGGCTGTTGAATCGCCATAGAATGTTACACCTTCCCATTGGTAGGGCAGGCGGCTGGCACAGATGAAGACACTGTCGGTGGAATGGTAGTTGCGATAGACGTGTAGTGTGTATGGGATAATACTGTCACAACCGGCGACATTGGTGGAGATCATAGTGGTATCGACAAGCCAAATAAGTGCGGGGTCGGAATCCTGTTCACTGTAGCTCACCGGCAAACCAAGAGGAGCAGTATAAGTGGCCAGGTCGTTCTGTAGCAGGGTGTCATGGATGATGGCTGTGGTGTTGCGAAGCACTTGCAGATGCATTGTCACCAATGAGTCGGCCCCCTGTGAAGTGGGCAGGATGGTCTGGTGTGTGATGATGTTGGTGGTGGGGTTGGCCTCGTTCAGATTAAAGGTGACGCCATTCCATACAATCGGCAGGTTGTTCTCGCATAGCGATTGATAGAGGGTGGTGTCTTGGTTGCGGTAGATGGTGAGGCTGAAGGTGATGGTGCTGTCGCAGTTATGTGAGTTGGGAATGGTAATGATGCAGTTTGTAGTGTCAGTAGTAAAGACCTGGTTGTTCCACAAGTAGGGTAGGTCGTTTTCGACAATGTATTGATCGATGATGGCATCGGAACTATAACGCATGTTGAGGTGCAATGTCGTCAGGCTGTCGCAGTTGTAGGTGTTGAGACTGTGATAGGATACCTCGGCAGCTGCAGTATAGGTAGTCCCATGCCAGGTAAAGCTGTCGCATTCGTCGGCGAGGGTGTCGCCTGCCGAGGTGGGTCGAACTTCAAGTTGAAGGGTATGGATGCTGTCGCATGAACCTGAAGTGTTCACATGTACGTTGTTGTAAGTACCGGCATTGGTGTAGTTGTTCCCGTAGAAGGCGTAACTCTGATCGTCGCAGATAGATGCCAGAATGGTATCGCGGAAGGTGTTGCCACTGGTGTCATTCACAGAGAGCCACAGGTGGAAGTTGCTGTCACAGCCTTCGGTGGTGGTGTAATGGAAGTCGAAATCACCCAGGGTGGTACCTGCCAGGAAGAGGGTATCATGGTAGCTGTATGGCAGTAGCGGGTTGCAAATTCGGACGGAATCTATCGTTTGGTAGACGGGGTTGATTGTCAATGTGTGGCTGACTGGCGGTGTACATCCGAATGAGTCGGTGACAATCAATGTATAGATGTTGCTCCCCAACTGATAGTTGGATGTGTCTATCGGTAGATACCAATGGTCGCCGCCGTCGGCCCAGAGAGAGTCGTTGTAGGGTGTTCCTCCATAGAGTCGCAAGGTGTCGGAGTCACCATAACACAGCGAGGCAGGACCGGTGATGTATGGAGGAGTTGTAGCCCCAATGTGCATGGGCCATATCAACGTGTCGGTACATTCGCCACCGCTGATACCGACGATGAGTGTCACCGTGTAAGTCCCAGCGGTATCGTAGACGGTGTGTCCATGGTAGCTGTTGGAGGTTTCGCCGTTTCCGAAGTCCCAGTAGGCGGTTTCCACCTGTTCGTGTGTGGGTGCAGGATTAATGCCGTCGAGGCTGACAGAGCTGAGGTTGGTGAATTGTACATCAAAATGGCAGTTGTTGATGCTGACGGTAGTATCGACCTGTGCCAGCGGTAGCCGAGGCCCTCCGTAAGCACTGAGAGTAAAACTACACGCGTCGTTACCTACAAAGGTGAGGTCACAGAAATAGGTGGCCATACTGGCTGTTGGAACTACGAGCGAACGTTCAGTGCTGATGGTGGTTGGCGAGGTGGATGTATACCAGCGGTAATTGAAACCGGCAGGAGCTGTGAACCGGTTGCTGTCAACGTTTCCACAGGTCTCGGAGTTGATGTTTTTGCGCATACATTCGAGAGTGAAATAGGCATAGCCATAGTGTGCGCCCTCGTTGCAGTCGTAAGTGGTCAGTCGTACGAATACCTGCTGACCAGCATAGGCAGACACATCGATACCCACAGGAGTCCAGTCTTTCCACAGCACATTGTCTGCAGCTTCATTCCATCCTAGGTTGCGATTAGCGATGAAATCGGCTGCAGCACATACTGGGTCAACCAGATTGTAGGCCGAGTCGAGTAGTTCGAGTCGGAAACGTGGCTGGTCGATGGCATCGTGCATGGGGTCTTGCAACACAGCTGCATAGTGCATCATCAACAGGTCAAAACTCGTGGTGTCAACGAAAAGACTATAGACAACCCCTTCAGCCTCGGGTGAAGTGCGGTTTGTGCTCCAGTTGCCAAGACGTACGCTCGATGTGTAGCCTTCAGGAACGGTTCGTAGCAGTCCACCGGTGCGTGGGTCACGTTCGGTGGTGTCGTAGCATACGGTATGACGACTGTCGGGGCTGCGTGAGCCGCAGTCAATGGCGCCAGATATGTCGTAGGGGTTTTGATAGGTACCGCTGAAGAAAACGGATTGTGGTGACTGTAGGTCGGTTGGGTTGATGCAACCCACACCTTCGGCAGGAGCAATGATGTGGATGGTGTCGTTGTAGTCGACGTTGCAAGCCAATTCTGATGTACACTCAGAGTGCATGGCGATGTTATAGCTGTGCAAGGGAGTAATGGCTAAGTTAATGCTGTCACCTGTTGGGGTGTATGTCGTGGAGATTCCGTTGTCTTCAACGGTGAAGGTTATATCAGGTGTACCCACTCTGCTCCAAGTAAGTCCGATGCTGTCGTTGTCCATGTGGGTGACTTGAATGTCAAACGCGGCACAGGAGGTGAGGTGTAGATCGTCAACAAAGAGTGTCTGGCTATTGCCCGCTGAGTTGCGCAATGCAATGAAGTGGGCGTTCTCAGGTGCGTTTTTAAAGCTCACGAAATGGTGCTCCCATACGCCAGTCTGTTCAGGAACAATGGTCTTTAGGTTATGGAATGAGATGGGATCAACAGGGTTGGTCACCGTTCCTACCATTAGGTGTGTGTTGGCCTCGGTGGTCATTACCCATAAACCAAGGCTGATTTCTTGCAGTGAATCAATGTCTATGTCTGGGGTGGCAACAGTTCCGAGTACCATTAACGAGTTGTTGTCGCTACGGCTGACACTATTGGATACTATCGAATTGCCCATCACGTTGCTCCAATAGCGCGGTTTGAGGTCAACAGTATTGGTGTCGAAGTCGATGCATAGGGGCACAGTAAGAGGCTGGGACAGAGTGGTTATTGACTGTGCTTTGGCACATGGGGAACCTGTACTGTCGCAGTAAAAATAGAATTCATATTCGGACTCAGGTGTTAGTGTCAGGCGGTAGGGGATGGTATCGATGGCTTGCAAAGTGCCAGTGCCTCGCACAAATCCTGCCGGTCCGTACTCCACATAGAATAATTCATCTGCATTGTTGTCAATTCGCACCACATTGTAGCGTTCAAGTGTAGCGGTGGCACGGATGGCTGCTTGGCAGACATCGATATGGAAATCGGTGAGATCTAGTCGGTGACTATTCACGTTGTAGATATCGCGTAGTGCAATCCAACGACCATCCCCGGGGTAAGAACTGAAGTCCACCATAGTGGTATGCCATTCACCGTCTTGAATCATGACGATAGTGTCTGTCGGTACAAAGTCACTACTGTCAAGTGCATCAACCAATACTCCAGCTAGCAACAAATCTTCATCGCTAGAGGAACTATTGGAGTAGTTCTCGTAGCGGTATTTGAAACCAACCTTCAATGTCTTGACTGAATCGACAAGCATGTAGGGGAATGTCATGGTTTGAGTGTTGTAGACGCTAGTACTAAGGTAGTACTCGTAGGTGTTCGCCTCGGAGTTGTAACTGCTCGAACGATACCATGGGCTGCATTGGTTATTGTATACTAAGAAATAACCGTCATTATAAGTTGATTGGAAATCATTACAATATGGAATGGCTTTCGCCGTGTGCACATAAATGTAGGTTGGATCAGAGAAACAATCGGTAGCACCACTGGCGTTGGTCTGTTTGATTCCGAGGAAGGAAGCAGTGCTGGATGCCGGTAAGTTGAAAGATGGGGTATTAACTATTCTAAAGTTAGGATAACTGAAACTAGAAGTATTGTTTGTGAATAGATACTGTAATCCATAGCTTCCTGTGCTGGCTGTTTTGATAGTCAGTGTATCATAGCGGTAAAGATGTTTCTCGGTAATCTGGGGAGCATCGAACAGTTGCACTCCGCTGATATATAGGCTGCCACCCATATTACGGATTGCCACATGTCCGTGTGGCAACTGACTGAGATCGGCTACAAATGGATTGACATCCTGATAGTGAAAGGTGCCTGCGGTGATAAAGGTCGAGGTGTCGGCAGGATCAGTTAGTATGCCGATTTCTATCTGCTGTCCCGAATTATTCATATAGCCATAAATCGATGCCGTCAGGTTGTTGCTTACCATGGCTTCGGGCAGGATGATGTATTGCCAGTGGGGGCTGTAAATATACGAGTAGAACTGGTATTGGTCATTTGAGTAGCTCATAGATGTATCGCTGCTCCAGCCTTTCACCTTCCATCCGCCAGGTAGTGATGTGTTGTTACCATCCGAGAAGTCAATGCAGTAGGGCAGCGGTAGAGAATCTGTACGTACATCCAGCGTTGGCATACAGCCGTTGTCCAAGTACAGACAATGCCACTCCGCAGTATAAGTGGTCAATGGTGCCAATCCGTCGATAGTGTAGTTGCGAGTGGTGATATGGTAGTTGCGTGCTATTCCGTCCTCGTCGGTCAATGTCAGTATTAACTCAGGGAACATAACATCCCTCACTTGGCAATCAATACTATTGCCATTGGTGGTAAAGTCGATGATGGGGCAGTTGCTGAAGCCCACATTGTCCATCTCACATCCACCGGTACTGCTACCCGTGCTGACACGCAAGGATACACGGTGCCCCCATGTGGGATCGGGCTCAAAGCAGTAATGACGCCATACGGTGTCGAGTACTGTCGTATCGCCATCCACAAACAATGTGTCGCTTCCGCTCAGGCCACGGGCTGCAATATATAGAGCTGACGCCTGGATGGGAGGCAAGAGAATGATGTCGGGTGTCAGTCCGGGAATGACGGTCATCGTGCCATCGCTTACCTCAATGGCGGTACTGTCGCTGAAGATCCAACCATTCGGAAGCAAGTCGTTTTCGTCAAATGGGTTGCACATCTTCACTAAAGGAAGATAAATGGTAGGATACGTCGGTGTATATATTTGGCCAGCGTAGCTCAGACAGAGTGTGTCGGTTCCAAGGATGGGTGCTATATAACAGCTGTAGTACTTATTTGAGTCCAGACCGGTAAAATGCACCGTGTCCGGCATAGCGATTGTGTCAATAACAACGGTATTTGATCTAATGACTTGTATCCTTGCTGCTGTAGCCCCAATACTTTCCCACACCACATCGAACGAGTGTGATGTGAGGTTGGCAAAAGTAAAATCACCATAGCCACAGATACCCGACTGCAAGTCGTCGAGTCCCATGAGGTAACTCCCGCTGCTACCATCATGCAGTTGGTATCTTAACGCCACTCGATGGGTCAGCGTGTCAGGCAGTATTGTGGCGTAGTGGTGCCACAAGCCGTCGTTGTTCAAGGCGATGGTATCAATGGGATGGTATTCCGAGGAATAAGTGGATGTATAGGTGTTGCTGTTTATCACCACTTCCGAAGCTGGGGCATTGCTTTGTGCCCAGAAGGAGAGCACATTCCCGGCAATGCTGTCGATATATGGCAGTACCAGAAATCCAGAGGAGTTGAAGCTCTCCATCTTGATACTGCGGGAGGGTGAATGACGGAAAAGGGTACTCGCATTGGGGCAATCGTTGTAGATGCTTGGACGATACCAACCATAAATATCGATGGTCGGGAACAGCGATGAGATAGGGCCGTCGAAGTTCTCACATAGCGGCTGCGGTGCACGAGGTGTGTGGGTCTTCAGTTCAAACAGATTGCACGTGCCACCACATGGACGGCGCACAAGTAACGTGATGTCGCTATTGGCATTCAGCCCAGTCACCGTGTGCTGCGTCACGCCCACCACTGTGTCGTAAGTGTAGGTGGAATAGTACCGGTAGCCCACCAGCACAGTGTCGTTTGGTCCCGACGGTGCATCCCATGCCACTGTGATGTTGTTATGATGCACTTCCGTGATTCTCGCATTGCGAACCATGCAACTGCCGACGCTTACATTCGAAATTCTAACCGAGTAATTCGCCTCCGCTAAACAGAGGAACGCCACAAAACGATCTGTCTGGTTTTCCGGAATGTGTACTATTTGGTTTTGCCACTTGTCGAATTGAATATTGTCGATAGTGTCGAATGGTGTGAAGGAACTGAAGTCGTCGGCATAGGTTGCTGTGCCGACCACAATCTTAATTTGCGTAGCATCGTAGCCGCTGTAAAAGGTGACGAACACATCCTTGCCACCCAGGTCGTTGATCGGAGGGGTGATAAGATGGCTTCCGTCATTCAGCTGAATGTCGTTATAGCTGATATAGAAGGAGCCTCCGGCATTCCAGTCAACACGTAGGCTATCGTAGTCCACAGGGCTTTCACACAGTTCCGTCCTTAGCCCCACAGTGGGCAAGGTCTGAACCGTTACGCTATCTGGCAGATGGTTGTGTCCATCGCAAAATGGATAGAGTGTCAACGTGTAGCGACTGCCGGACAGCAACCCGTCAACCACATATGGTGAAACAGCATCCAGGATGACAGTGTCGTCGACAGCCGACCCTTCAAGCCGTACTCCGATGTTCACCGTGGGAGTGCCCACGACGGTCCAGTTTAGCTTCACCGACGTAAAGCCGGTCTGCGTCAGCCACACTTCGTTGATGCCACAGTTCTCGACCGATAGGTTGTCGATATAGGCTATCCGTCCCACACCGGTCTGGTGGCTCTGTATCATGCGGAAGGCCAGTCGACATTTGCCAATCGGAATGTTCATTATCTTTCGATAGTGCGCCCACTGCGTGTTGTTCATTATTTCCAGCGTATCCAACGCCGTGAAACCGTAGTATTGATATTCGGCCGAAGTACTGTCGCACACGCCAATCACAATTCTTGTGCCGCTATGGCTTGCCCGGTAATCGAAGTCAATGAGCCACAGCGTTTCGTCACCAGCTATCGCCGGACTCACCACCAGTCCGTAGTGGCTGCCCGTATTGTTGCTTCCGCAACTGACCATCAGCGCCAGGTTCCCACTTCCTCCGTCGACTAGTCTTGGTTGTGTCTCCTCGTCGTCGAAGTTTGTACTTTTAATCCAGCAGGGTGGCATCTGATTGGCTGCAAGGTCGTTGAAATCCTCGACAAGCGGTGCCACGTTGCAGTCCATCTGGAACACGGTGCTGTCGTAGGCACAGGGGTAGTTCTCCTGGCCTTCGGGATACACTTTTACGCTGTAGTGTTGTGCCACGTCGAGACTATCGAATATAAAATCGGTTGTCGGCGATGTGCCCACCTCCACGTCGTTCAAGATGATGTGATACGGCCCGCTGCCGGTACCGTTCCAGTGCAGCAAGGCCCTGGTGCCGTTCACTGGCGTGGCCGTCAGATTGGTGACTTGCGGCCCCCAGGAACTAAAAAACAGTTTGAAGCCGTCTTGGACAACGGTCTCGTTGGTCTGGAAGTGTATGGTCATGCGACCCGAAGTGGCTGTAACGTTCGTAAGGGTGCCGATACCGCCGGCATGGTTGACGAGTAGTGTGCCGGTATATTCATAACCGTCCCACACGTCAATCCAGTCGTAGGACGCCCCTTCGGTAAAATAGCTGCCGCCTAATGTGATGCTTCCGTCGGGTTGTGATGTGATGACAACCCAGCCGTTAAATGAATTGAAGTAGTTTCGGTCAAGTCCTCCATTGTCGTATATGGTTCCGGAGGAAAACTCGCAGGCGTCGATGAAAAGGGTGTCGTTGTTCACCATACTCCACTGTTGGGTGGAAGTCTGTGCGAAACTCGTGCTGCACCAGGCGAGCAGCATCACGAGTAACATCCCTTTGATGTATTTTTTATTTATATTATTGTATATCATACAAATATAATTAAACGAGCGACAAGTGTCATTCTGCAAAGATACAAAAAAAATGCAAAACGGCCCAAACAGAGAACGTGAGGGGGGAGAAAATGTTAAATTAACCACAATTAACATTTGTAACAACGGCAATGACAGGCTGTTGCAAGGTAAGCTGGCTGGAGACTTGCTGGAGGCTGGCTGAACCCCCCCTGTTTCCAGCCAGCTTCCAGGGAGCATCCAGGGAGTTGTCAGGGCGTGCGGGGGGAGGGGCGCCGGACGGCGGGGCGCCGATCCGGGGAGTGCCGCGTATGGTAGAGTGCACAATACCGCCCCCTGGACCTACACCCTCCATACACCTTCCTTACACCCTCCTTACCCCGTGCACGGAGTGTTGTAGGCATAGTGTCCCCTATGTGTTTTGTAAATGACAGTCATTCAGTGTGATAAATGTGTATTTCTGCATTTTTGCCGTTTTTTGCGCCTGAGGACGTCCGATTTCCGCCTGTTCCGGTGCCGACGAGCGCTTTTTCCGACCCCGGAACAGCCGTCCATGAAAAATATTTTCGTTTCTTTGGCTCAGGTTTACAACGAGTTGTGAAAATAATTCGAAAAAAAGTGAAAAAATATTTTGCCGGAATGAAAAATGGTTGTATTTTTGCAGCCGTTTTCGACCGGAAAACGACAGTTCATAGAAACGGATGAGAAGAGAGAGATAGCGTGTGTCACCTATTCTATAAAGATAGGATAGGGGATACGAGACGAGTCAAGAAGGTAACAAAAGCAATTCTTACAATGAAGAGTTTGATCCTGGCTCAGGATGAACGCTAGCGGCAGGCTTAACACATGCAAGTCGAGGGGGAACAGGCGGTAGCAATACTGCGCTGACGACCCGCGCACGGGGGCGTAACGCGTATGCAACCTGCCTCGCACATGGGGATAACGGAGTGAAAATTCCACTAATATCCCATGGTGTTGGAGA
>JAEEGL010226994.1_pt1 | contig 17264 bp, 17 predicted proteins | sample 9134231 | NCBI WGS metagenome assembly JAEEGL01 (sample SAMN16246548, study PRJNA631951) | gut metagenome | biome: gut microbiome; feature: rumen; material: fiber-attached | host: Bos | place: Iran: Karaj | collected 2018-10
ATTTTCTTTAATAGTGTCTTCTGAAAGTATCTTATAAATGCTTGTATTCCCACCACGATTTGTAAAATAACTATCATCACTAGTACCAATATTATTTACTGATACACTTACACCAATAGGTACTTGTTTAGAACCAGTTGTATTAACGACATCTGTGGCACTAACTAAATATTCTATACCATCATCATATGTCGTATCACCTGTAATTGTTAGTGTAACACTCGCATGATTATTAGTATCTGTTCCTAATTCTTCACTCTTAACAGGAAAAACATTTGTTAAATTAATACTTGTTCCTTGGTTTGAAGCAAAATATATTCTTCCTACTGCTAGTACATTCTCACTACCCGTTCTTGTGTAGTTAAAGAAGGCTACAGATACACCAAGAGTTATACTAACTAAACCAATTACTAATAAAAGTGTTACAATCATCTTTTTATTTTTCATACTTTCACCTAATTTAATTTTAACATTATAGTTATTCATTATCAATAAAAAAACTAACATTTCTGTTAGTTTAAACACCTTTCATTTTAATATTTTTATCATAAGCTTTTACATAATTACTATATTGTGAATATAATCCTTTATAATTATATAAAATATTATTATTTAATTTACTAAATGGATAGACAACAAATCTTCCATAAGTAGAACTTTTATTAGTATATAATAAATCTGCTCCTACATTAGATAATTCCAATGTTGTTTTACCATGATATGTTGTTTTAGTTATATCAACGTCTGCCATTAGTCCAATTAATTGATCAGTATCAATTTGACTAGATACAAAATTACCTAAAGAATAAATAACCAAAGTTTTACCAATAAACTGAATTGGTTGAACAGAGTGTGAATGACATCCAATAATAATATCAACATTAAGTGATGCTAAATACTTAGCGATTTCTTTTTGTTGAGTTACAGGATAATGAATATATTCCTCTCCCCAATGCATTGCAACCATTAATAAATCAACTTTGTCACGATACTTTTCTATATCTTTTTTTACTCTATCTTTATTATAAATATTGACTACATAATCCTTTCCAGAAGGCACGGATAATCCATTGGTATGAATAGTATATGATAAAAGAGCATATTTTATATTATTTTTTTCACGTATAATTATTTCTTCTTGTTCTTCTTTGGAATTATAACTACCTGCTGCAATTAAATCTTCATTTTTTTCCATTTGAGCATTCCAATAATTACGAGAATTAATAGTTGTTTTACCACCAGTCCAATAATATTTATCTAAAGTATGATTAGTAGCCATACTAACTAAATTAAACCCTGCGTCTAAAAAGCCATCCCCTACTTCATAAGGTGAATTAAACTGTGGATAATTTGATAAACCTAATTCTTTACCACCAAGTATAGTTTCTTGATTATAATATGCTAAATCATATTCTTGAACAACCGGTTTAATATACTTAAACATTCCTGTAAAATCATAATTATTGCCTTTTTGATAAGCATAATATACTGCATCATGAATTAAGGCATCACCAACCATAACCATTGATAATTTATCAACTACTTTTGTATCAACAGTTTTATAATCAACTTCTACATATTCATTAACAAAATACTTCTTCCTTTGAAAATAAAAACCCGCGATAGCAGATAAAGTACACAATAAAACAATAATTGATACTCTAAGCATTTTCTTTCTAATTTTTTTTCTTTTTTTCATATACTACACCCTTTACTACCCTAAAATTGTAACAAAGATAAACAATCTCTGTCAATAATAATTAACCAAATAAATAAACTATCCACAAAATTGTGAATAAAATATTTAATATCCAGAAAATTAATTTTCTAGTTTTATGATGAAAAACTTTCATTCCTAATATTGAACCTATTCCACCACCAAAAAAAGAAAAAACAAATAAATGATATTCACTAATTCTTCTTTTTCCTTTTATAGCCATATATTTATCATATCCATATAAAAGAAAGGTAACAACATTAATAATTATAAAATAATATATCATTATTTATTAGTATAATTATAATAATTATACTCTCCCAACTTAATAGATAATTCTTCTAATTTTTCATCATCATTTTCTTCTAATATTTCTTCTATATTAAATAATAATTCCTCCAAACTATGAAAATCTAAATAATTAATACCATTTCTTGTTAAAATATCTATATCATTATCCGATAACATTAGTCCATTTTCTCTTCTTTTCATAAAACTTTTATCCGTTCCCATAATTTCATCATCAGGAAGATTTATTTGCATACTTTATTCACCACTTTCGATATAATAAAGGATATTAAAATACCTAAAGAAATAACTAAAGGTAAAATACCATAATTATTAAATATTTTACTTAAAATAAAACTTAATACAATACTAATTACAATTATTACTAAAATAATTAAATATTCACTTTTTTTCTTTTTACTAAAGCTTTGCCATTTTTCTTTTCCTTTACCTAATAAATGATAAGTTTTAATTAATCTTTCTTCTAAAAAATTAAGATTTAAATTTTCTTTAATTATTTTTTTTATATTTGCAGTAGCATCAATATTTTTTAAACTATCAATATTTTTATTAATTAGTTCGGTAATTCTACTCATTGCCTTAAAGGAAACAATAATATCAATAAAAGTAATAATTAAAATTATTAAAGCCACTATCTTAATAGTATCATCACTATAACTATCTAAAATACCTTTAAAAAACGGATAAATATATCTTGTTACTAATACCCCTAAAGCTCCAAAAGCAAGGGCATTACGAAGACATATACGACCATTTATATTAAAAGAATCATTGGAATAATCCCACCAACGTACCTTAAAAGCTTTTTCCATTAAATAACTTGTAAAATATTCTATAAAACTACAAACAACTAATGATAAAATAAAACATACTACAGGATGATCTTTGTATGGTAAAAATAAAAGCATACTTATACCACCAAAACCATAAATAGGACAATATGGTCCAATGAAAAAGCCTCGATTAACTATTTGCTTATCAATAATAGCACAATAAATCATTTCAATTATCCAACCGGATATAGCGAAAATCCAAAATAATAAATATATTTTTATAAAGTCCATAAATCCCTCTTTATAAATAATATTATATACCATTAAAGTAATCTTTACAATGAATATTAATGATGATAGAATAATAAAATTAGTGAGGTTAAATATGGATTCTAAAAAAGCATTAGAAATACTTTTACAAAACATAAAAAATATTAATGATTTACAAAAGCCAGAAAATAGATGGATATTACATAGCATATATGTAGGATTAGCATCTAGAAGAATTGCACAAGAATTAAAATTAGATGAAGATTTCGCTCTTACTATTGGTTATATGCATGATATAGGAAGAATAATTAATCATTTTAATCATCCAATTGAAGGGTATTTATATCTTAATAATTTAGGATATTCTGATGTTTCTAGATACTCATTAACTCATTCTTTTATTGATAATATTATTACTAATACTGCTGGTGGTGGACCAAAAGATGAAGATAGTTTTACTTTTATTAATAATTATTTAAAGAGTGTTGAACTAAATATATATGATAACATTATTCAATTATGTGACTTATTCTGTTTAGAAAGTGGTTTTACAACTATTGAAAAAAGAATGCTTGATATATCCAAAAGAAAAGGAATATATGCTAATTCCTATGAACATTATCTAAGTGTCTTAAAACTAAAAGAAAGAATAGAATCAATGATTGGAAAAGATTTATATGATTTATTTCCAGAAATAAAAGAGGAAGATTTATTAAATCAATCTAATAATCGTGAAGAACTATTAAATTTAATAAAAAATGTACAAAAAAAGTAGAGAGAATTACATTCTCTCTACTTCATCTATTGCAAGAATATTAAGTAATTCATGTGAAACATAATATACTAATTTTGATACTGCCAAGTATGTTTTCTTTAAAGTATTATCTTTCTCATTTAATATTTGATTATTATTATAAAATTTATTATACAAACTTAATAATTCATATATTAATTCTTCAATATAATTTAATGTTGCTTCCTGATATGATTTCTTAAGTACCTTACTTATTTCAAGAGTTTTAACTAAAATATCACGTACTTCAGTATTATCAATATTTATTAACTCATATTCTTCATTACTTGCCTTTTTTAACAATGATTTAATACGTACTAAAGTATATAAAACATATGGCCCCGTTTTACCATCAAGGGAAGCAAATTTCTCTGGATCAAAAACATAATCTGTTTTACGAAATGGTAACAAATCTGCATACTTAAGAGTTGCAATTGATAATGTATCAGCGATATTATCACGTTCTTCACCTTTAATATCATCTTTTATATTTTTATATACTTCATCACGAATCATAGCGATTAAAGCATCTAATTCCATAACACCACCATCACGAGTTTTGTATGGTTTACCATCACGACCATTAATAGTTCCAAAACCGAAGTGTTTTAATTTGGTTTTTTCATTTACTAATCCTGTTTTATAACATGCACGAAATACTTGTTCAAAATATAAACTTTGTCTTTCATCAGTAAAATACCATATTTCATCAGGATGAAATCTTTCAATACGAGAATAAATGGTTCCTAAATCCCTTGTTCCATAAATGGTAGCACCATCATTTTTAATAACCATCAATGGTGGCATAGGTCTATTATCATCATCTTTTTTTACATCACAAACTAATGCCCCTTCTGATTCATAAAGATATGGTCTCATTACTTCTAAAACTTGAGGAATATATTGAAATGCATCCATTTCGCCTTCCCATAAATCAAAATGACAATTAAGTTTATCATATACTTTTTTAATTACTTCACTCGATATAGACACCATTTGTTTCCATAATTCGGTATAGGCTTTATCGCCTTTATCAATTAAGGCCGTAATTTCACGTACTTCGGCCATTCTTTCGGGATTATTACTAGCTTCCATTGAAGCTTTTGGATACATTATTCCAAGATCACTCGCAGTTAACTCTATCTTAGGATACTCACCTTTAAAATTAGGATCAAAGAAAACAGAATTAGGATTCATTCTTTTGTATTCAGAAATTAACATTCCTGATTGTCTTCCTAAATCACCCAAATGAACATCACTAATAGTTTTAAAACCTAAAACTTTTAATAATCTCTTTACTGCCTCTCCAATATTAGCACTGCGCATATGTCCAACATGAAGTGCTTTAGCAGCATTGGCACCACCATAGTCAACAATAATTGTTTTCTCTTCTTCCTTATCAACAAATGTACTAAAATCATCAAGTCCTTTATTTAAATAATCTTTTAATACCTTATCTGTAAAAGATAAATTAATAAATCCTGCTCCTTGAATATTAACATTATTAAAACGATTATCTAATTCATTAACAATTTTATTAGCAATATCACGAGGATTTTCATGATAACTCTTAGCAATAGAAAAAGCAACATTTACTTGAAATTGACCATATTCTGGTCTTCCACTTGGTACTAATTCAATATTATCAATATCATAACCAATTTTATTTATAACCTCACACAAATACTTTTCAGTTTCTTTAATTAAACTCATAAATCCTCCTTATAATTAAAAAATTTCTATAAAGTATAGGGACGCATTACGTGGTACCACCCTACTTCATAGAAATCTATGCACTTATTATCTTAACGCGATTATTCGATGAGACTCCAAAGCACGTTCATATAAAATTGATAATGTTTCACATCTACCAACATCTTTCTGAAAACTCTTTTATATTACTACTCTTTTTCCACATCTCTTGAAATAATTATATAAACAAATCTTTTTTAAGTCAACATAAAGTTTATAACAATCGTTACCATTAAAAAGAATTTCTCTTTTAATTTATATCTTGCACATTCATATAATGCAACACTTTTATCAACACTTGTAACAACCCAACTTTCTTTGCAATTAGGCTTAACATCACCAAAAGGATACATGTGACTAACAATAATATTTTCTTCCTTTTGATTTAAATTATACTCTCTTCTGGCATTATTAAGTGCTATAACAGGATGCATACTACCTTTTTTTAATCCTTTAGTATTTTGGTAATCAGCATCATTAAAATAATCGTGTAATAAAGCGCCACGTGTTGCAGATATATAATCCATTCTAAGAACTTTAGAAATACGATAAGTATTTTTCGCTACACGAAGAACATGATCATATCTAGTTAAACCATGATGTGGTTCACCTTTTAATGATTTAAATTTATCTTTTTCAATTATATCTTTTGCAATAATGTCAAATTTGACCATCAAAATCACCTTTCAAACCATAAAATAATATCATATTTTCTAAAAAAATGCAAATTTATCATACATTATAACTAGTTCATTATATATTATTTCATTATAAAAAGATTATAACATTAATGCATTATTATTTCAATTAAACTCATTATATATTTAAATTACTTTACAAAAAAATAATCATAAAACTTTTTATTCCCCTTTTAAAAAAACATGATATACTATTTATATAGGAGGAAGTATATGACAGTAGAAGCAATCATAACAAGTTTACTAGTTGGTGCTGTAGCAGGTGGTCTTGCAGGCATTATTATGAATGCCAAAGGTGGACTAATTAGAAATATAATCATTGGTATTATAGGTGGATTTGTTGGTTCATACGTATTTGGTCTTATAGGTATTTCTTGGGAAGGTATTCTAGGAACTATTGGAACAAGTTTTATTGGTGCGTGTATCTTAATTTTTATTGGCCGACTATTATTTAAATAACTATTACTTTGTAATAGTTATTTTTAACAAAAAAACCACTTTCGTGGTTACAAACAAATTGGTGGAGCATAACGGGATCGAACCGTTGACCTTCACGGTGCAAACGTGACGCTCTCCCAGCTGAGCTAATGCCCCAATTAACTGCTGACTTAAGTCAACAATTAAGATTATACATAAATTGACTTTTAAAGTCAATCTTTTTTTTTATTTTTTTGATTTTTAATTATTTATCTTAATAACTATTTCTAAAGTTCCTCAAAAACCGCTAAAATTACTATTCCCGAAAATATTAAAATTAATGCTAAATACTGCCACTTGTTAAGTTTTTCTTTTAAGAATATTCTTCCTAATAAACATGATAAAGCACTATAACATGCGACAATTGGTGCAGTTATAACAGAATGTGATGAAATCGCAAAAACATAGGTAAATTGCCCAAATGTTTCAAAAATAGAAGCTAATAATTTATCCTTTTCCTTAAATACAGAAATCTTCACTTTCTTTAATTTCAAATATATAAAAGAAATAATACCATAAATTAAAAAAGTAAATTCATAACTAATTAGTGCCATATCTTCACCTAATATTTCATAATAATCAAGATATACTGCATCTAAAAAAGTTCCTGCCCCATCAATAATTAAATACATAATAGGAAAAATAATTGCAGTTAACTTTATTTTTTCAATAACAATTTTTTTATTTTCTTTATTTTCAAGCAAGGATAATAGCCATACACCAATTGCCATTATAATCAATCCTATTATTTCATAAAAAGATAATGCTGTTTTAAATATAATACATAGTAATAAACTAGTAATTAAACCTGAAGAATTCTGTATAGGACTAGATATAGATAAATTAATATATTTAAGACCTTTATAGCCAATAATCATTGAAATTATATAGCAAAGTGATACAGGCAAATACTTTAATAAACTAATAAAATCTAATTCAACGCTCTCAATAAGCATATATATTACTGCATGAATTCCCATTACAAAGCCAACAAATATTCCAGTTTTAATATGAGAATACTTATCATCTTCTCTATTACCTTTTTTATAAAATAAATCTGCTATACCCCATAAAAAGAATGTAAATATTGCATAAACCATCCACATAATAATCACCATGATAATTATACTAAAAGAATAATTTCATGTAAATATTTATATTTGTTTTATTAAATTTTTATATCTTTGATTATTCTTTATTAAATCTTTATGAATTCCCTCACCAATTACCTCTTTATATGCAATAAAAATTATTTTATCCACATTTTTGTTCTTTATTATATTTATATCTCTTGTAATCAAAATAATGGTATGCTCCTTTTTTAATTCAATAATTAAATTCAGTAATTTACTAGCTATAGGTTTACTTACATGTTCTAAAATGTTATTTATCAAAATAATTCTACTCTTCTTTAAAAAAACTCTTGCAAAGGCAAGTAAATATTTTAAATCTTCATCAATATTATTTGCATCACTATTAATAATAGTTTCATAGCCATTTTCCAATTTCATTATTTGATCATCAATTTCTAAATATTTACAACCATTAATAACATTTTCAAAATTACTATCAAATATTTCCAAATTATCACGAATAGATGTATTAAAAAAAGTTGGATATTCCATTATAAATCCAATATTATTACTTATATTTTCTCTGCTATATAAATCTATATTAACATTATCTATCAATATTTCCCCACTATGCTCGCGATTATATCTTAATAATAAATCAAATATTCCTTCAGTACCTTTAATACTTCCAGATAATATTGTTAATGACTTATCTTTAATATCAAAACTAACATCCTTTAAAATAGGTGATAATTTATTACCATACAATATATTTTTAAAAGATATAATACCTTTTATATCATTATAATCACTATTATCAACAACATGATTATTTGCATATTGAAATAATTTATTAATTCTTTTTAAAGACACTTTTTTATTATTTAAACTTTCTGATAATGTAATAATAGAAGTAAATAATTCACTTAATTTAGCATAATAACTATAGATAATTGTAATAGTTCCTAGAGTCATATTACCATTAATTATTAATCTTATACCTATTATTAGTGATACTATTTTAATTATATCCATAATTCCTAGAGTTATTTCTCTTAAAAGATAGCGATTCATATTTAATTTTTTATGCCATAAAACATAATTATCAATAATTCTATTTAAGCGTTCATTAACCACTTTTAGAATATTAAAACCTTTAATAGTACGAATACTTAAAAATATTTCTTGAAATATACTAATTCTTTTATCATTTCGTAGTTTTCTTTCAGTATTGGTAATTGATATATATCGATTAAAATAAAATAGTATGAATAAAATAATTAAAGAAGAAATTAACGTAATTAAACCAATAATATTATTAATAAAGAAAAAATAAATAATTATATACAAAAATTCAAATATTTCAACAATCCTTATTACTAAGGTACTATAATAATCACTAATCATTTCAAAGTCTTCTGACATAATATTACTAAACTCCGATAAACTAAATCTTGATAAACTATATAAAGAATTATCAAATGTTTTGATTAATCCTAAGTTCATATATGATATGTATAAAGCCATATATAGATAATAATAAGCCTTCTGATTATAGTATTCAACAAAGCGATAAATAACGGAAATAATCCCAAATAAAGCCAAAAAATAGAAGGCATTATTAAAATTATTAATATTAATTGCATCAATCATTTTACTGTAGAATATAGGTATAATCAATAAAATTATATTTAACACTATGCTAATAAAAAATTTTAAAAAAAATTTAACTTTATGATTAAATAATATTTTTTTATTGTCTTCTTTAGACATTATATCACCATAATTATTTTTTTCTATTTATAAATAATTATGAAAAAAAATCAATATTTCTATTGATTTTAAGACCCCATCATCATCATCATTGCAATAACAATAACAATCATTGTTCCACCACCAGTTACAACAAGCATAACAAGGGTTTTATTTTCCATTTTTTTAAGACGACCAGCATACATTTTTTCACGTGATTTATTTTGCAAACTTGATACGCTTTTTGAAAAAGAAAGTAGCTGATCTTGCTTATTTTCTTGTGCACCAACGCTTAATCGATATAATAATCGCATCATACGCATAGAATCACGTACTGGAAATTCCTGAGCAAATTCCATATATGGATCAATTGAAGAATCACCAGCATCAATCTTTGCAATCATTCTTCTTAAGCCAGATTTAAATACCTCAGGTGAAGAATTAATACTTTTTGAAATCGCAACTGGTATTGTATAATGCTGAGCAAGAATTTCAATACTTTTTAAATAATAAGGTAATAATTGATCAATTTTTTGCAAATTCTTTTTATAATAACTCTTCAAATTAGAATAATCACTCTTATATACTACCCCAACCACTAATGCTCCAACAATTAAGTTAATAACTGTAAAATTAAATAATAGGAAAATCACAATTATAATCAATGTAAAGCCAGTATTTTTTATTCTGCGATTAAATAGTTTATTAATGTCAACATCTCCACCATATTTTGCCATGGCAAAGAATTCATAATCTTTTTCTTTTAATACTTTTCCTAGTTTTCCTTCACCATCAAACAATTGATCAAAATCAACCATCTTAGTATAGAAAACAACAAATAAGGCAATTGCCGTAATAATTATTAACTCCATTATTCAGCCCCCACATTCTCATTATAATATTTTTCACCAGATAATAGAAAGTAACTATTACATAAAACAATTAAGTGCAATGCTACCTGAATAATAATATTTGAATTAACAAGTTCTATATAAGTATCTCGACCAATTAATATTTGAACAAGCATAATCATTAAGTACAAAAGAAGACCATATTGAACAAATTGTTTATGGAATCCCTGTCTATCCATTCTATCACGATAAACACCTTCAACAAGTTCATCAATATCTAAAAGCATATTATCCAAAGTTTTTGTAGTATCACGAGCACCTTCCCTAGTGATTTGCAAGAACAATTGATGCATATTTTTTACCATGTAATAATCATATTTACTATTCATATACTCAATTGATTCACCAACATCACCATTGTGATAAGCAAGATCAATCATAACCTTAACATCGGTTTTAACGGGATCTTCTAGAACACCAGAATCATAAACACCTTCAAGTGCTTTTACAAAAGACTGGGTTACAGAAAATTCCATAATTGTATTAGTTACATATACTTGAATTTGTTCAAAAATAAATTCACTATATAATCTTTTACAACGTAAATATGCAAGATATGGTATTAAACTTATAACTATAGTAACATATATCAAAGAAATAATAGCGTTATAAAAATACAAAAAAGTAATTACAAAGCCAAGAACAGCAAATACAACAACTTGTATAGTATACTGACGTGTTGTATATTCAAGGCCCATTTCTTTACATTTCTCACGTATTACTTTAAATGAATATGGAGCATATTTATCATAAACATTTTCTACATTATTAACCAAGAATTTATAAACAGATTCTCCATTACTTTGACGATACAATACAACGAATAAAACAATTATCAAAATAATTACAAACTCCATAATTCTCCCTCCTATAATTCTTCTGCTTCACTAAACACATCAAAATACTGTGTTTTTTCTAAATTATTATTGTCAACATTTTCATTATTAGTTTTTTCAACACTAGCATTTTCGACGCTTTTATTATCATTATTTTCTACACTAACATTTTCTTGTGTTACATTATCACCATTTAAGTGATCATCTATACTATCTGTTCTATTAGCAGACATATAGTCTTTATTAGTTATATCAACACCTTGTGCTTCAAGATAATCTATTAAATATTCACTTGGAGCATTCATTATTTCTGTACCATCAGTATTTTTTCGATAAATAATATGCGATTCAGGGACATTTTCTTTTGTAACATGAAACTCACAAACTTCACATACTTCACGCATAAATCTACCTGTTTTTTTATCATAGCGTGCTCTTACATGAACACCCAACTGAATATAACGATATATTGTTGTCATAAATTGATTAACATCAATATTTGATTCCAACAAACTGTATAAACGATATGGAATACTTGATGCTTTATCCGCATGAATTGTGGATAAAATATTGTGTCCTGATGATATAGAGTTACGAACTGCCGTAACTGCTTCCGCAGAACGTACTTCTGAAAGTAATATCCATTTAGGATTCTGTCGCATACAAGTAACCAAAACATCAGAATAAGATGCAATATTATTCGTTTTCATAGCGACAATATCACGCGTTGGATAAATCTTATCCAAGTGAAGTTCTAGAGTATCCTCAATAGTTACTATTTTTTCATTTTCAGCGGTATGACTTGCTAAATATTTAACAAGCTCAGTTTTTCCACTACCAGTTTCCCCACTTACGATAATATTACAATGTCCTCTTACCGCATCAATTAAAAAATCATGAATTCCTAAAGTAATATACTTTTCTTCAATTATTTTTTCCTTTTTCAAGCGAATTTTAGCTGGTGTTTTACGAAAAACAACTGCAATTCCATTACGTGCAACTGAATCATGTACAAAGTTCATACGAAGTTCTGAACTCTCACTATCCAAAAATGGTGATGCCATATTGAATGTTTTACCCATAATATTCGCACATTGAAATGCTATTTTTTCAACTAATTCATTATTTATTCCTGGATTCTCAACGCGATAAACGCCCTTATCAAGCGATTTAACCCATACTTGACCATTATTACTATAAGAAATATCGGTAATATTATCATCATCCAAATACATCTTTAATGGCCCAAAATCAATATTAGAAAATAAACTATCGTTTATCTCTGTATTAGTTGATTTTGATTCATTTTCTTTTATTTCATACGCATTAATCCCTTGATTCACTATAGCCACTCCCTTTTCTTTTTAAGCACGATTATCTTCAATAAATGTTTTAATTTCTTCACTAGTTATTTCAGTAACGATTTCCTTAGTATCCTCTATTTTATATGATACATTTGTTGGAACTAATATTAATTCCGAATTAGATATATATTCTGCAATTCTTAATAATTCATGCATTTCATCAGTTACTGCAAAAATTATTTGACTTGGAGAACGATTTTCTGCAGTATTTTCAAATACATGTCTTCCACTAGAATCTTTAACTGCAAGAACTTTTACATTTTGTACTAATTTTCCTAGAATTATTTTTCCATCCTCAACACCTTTAAAATATAAATCAACGTAATTTCCAGGATATACTGAATTACCATATGTTGACATTGTATTTACGCTATAGTTATATGCTACGTATCCATCAGGTATATCTATTAAGAATGAATCGGCTAATTCTTCAAAACGAACTAATGTTTCATTATAGAATAAACTTCCAGCAGGGATAGTACAATTTATATTTGTATACATTCCAACAATTTGCGTATTTTCATTAGTCAAAACGCTTCCCTTAATTGCAGATTGTTGAATATCAACATAATCAATCATATCTGACGTTATTTTAGTTCTTGGTCCTATTGTAACTTTTGCATAAGGTATACTAATTGGATTAATAGCTTGATTTACTTTCCAATTATAAAATAAATATAATACAATTACTATTGCAATTGCTCCTAATATTGTAACAACATTTTTGTTAGCTAATAAATTTTTTAATTTCATATTTTTCTCTCCTTTTTATTTACTTTATATAATAATCAATATTTTTACCAATGACCGGTTCCATCAACAGGCCGTCCAGTATCAACAGCAGCACTTGCATTATGAACTAAAACACCTGTTTCACCAACATAAAAATTATGATTATCTTCTGTCTCAATATTATATACTGTTTCTGTTAATGGCTTACTAGTAATTTCGGTAATCTCATGTAATTGACCATTTGAATATCTCATAACATCACCAATTTTTAAATTTTTAGCCATAACATATACAAATTCATTATCACGCTTTGTATATACACCATGTTCACTAGTTAAAATCAACTTAGTATCATCTGTTTTAATCGTGTATAATTCTTCATTCAAATTGTTAATTACAAAGACATTTTTAACTTTTTTGTACTCATTTATATTTTTTTCTTCATTATATGTTAAAACTATGTCACCAATTTTAATTTTGTTTATTGCAATATTTCCATTCTTTGTTAATATTTTTGTATTAACAGGGAAACATCCACCGGTTTTAATGTTCTTTTTAGTCTGTTCTGCAGTTTGTTTCTGCACCTCTTTTACTGGCACTGTAACATCTGGTATATTATATTGAATGTCTGAACATACATTACCCTTTGAATCTTTGCATGTTTGCTTATAAAAATTTTTATATTGAATAACGTCACATTTTATATCACCAGTTTTACATCTTTCAAATTCAACTTTGCCACAATCATTACCCTTTGAATCCACACATGTTCCATTACTGTCACAACTAATATCTTCCGGCTCACAAGTACCACCGCTAATAGTTATTTCATCCGGTATACTGCTATCTATTTCAAGTATTGCATCAATTGAATTATTAATAGTATATGAGCTACCATCTACATCATTAGTATTTTTTGAATTAATGACAACGCTTACCTTCGGAGGATATTCAATAATATCTTTAATAACTAATTGATATTCATCATTTCCTTTAACACTTTCTGCAAAGCGTCTTACAAAACTTTCTGCAAAAACTTCTTTATCAATTAAATATTCTCCTTCAATATATTCACATTTTTGACCATTCGTTGCTGGACATACTCCATCAATGATATTATCCTTGATAATACTATATTCATCTGAACTTTTAAATACCCATTTACCTTGTTCATTCTTAGCTATAGATGTACATACGCAAAATCCAGAACGAAATCTCGATAAATCAATGGCATCATACATTGCAGCCTCAACAGTATTTTTCAATGCTGTATAATCCTGCTGATTAGTAACTGTTATATTACCAAAGAGGCTCATTAAGAATATACCAAATATAGCAAGCATTATTAATCCAACACCCCACATTGCTTCCTTCAAGTACATCACCTCTACTATAACAAGTATACCATAAATAATAATTTATTGTATACATATTTTTGTTTTTTCTTTAAAAAAATGCAAATATTATAAAAAGTTAATTATTTACATAAAAAAAGAACTTTATTATTCAAATTAAAGTTCATTTTTTTAGTCACTACTCTATTGATACTATATAAAATAGAATATAAACAATTTAAAATTATTGGCATATTGCAACGCATTCTTTTCCACTACATCCTGTACACGAACTTATTGCCCCAGATGCTGACGTTGCAACTTTAATATCCGAACATGCTTTATTATACGTTCCCTTTATATACACATAATACTTCTGATATGCATTCATATTATTTCTACTATAGCTTCCTGGTTCACCACTTACACATTGCTCAGCATATTTTTTAAAAGAGGCAGAATTACTTGATATTGCTAATTCTTTGGTTGCATAATCATATCCAGTTGATTTTCTACAATTTTTACTGCGTTCACTATCAGAAACAATATGTATATAATACGCTTGATTCATAAGTGCAGCCCACTTACATGACGTCTTATTATATAAAAATCCTGTTTCTTTTTTCTTATAATAATACGTCACCGTAACATTATTATCAGCAACTCCAGTTGCATTATCCGGTGTATTACCGTTCCATTCATAATTATTATTTTTATAGCTTTCATATAATTCACTAGTTGTATGGTGAGAAGTACTATAGCTTCTATTTCCATCCATTGCTACTTTAATTTTATCATCAGCATGAACCTTTGTTGTCGAATTAATTACATAGTGATGAACAGTTACAACATACCCATCTGTTTTATAATAATAGATTACTTCAACATCACCATTCGCTATCCCACTAGCATTTGTTGGAACATTACCATCCCATTCATAATTTTTAGCTTTGTAAGCGGTCCTTAAATAGTTTGTACTATAACTACTTGTTTCATAGCTTTCGCCTTCTCTTTTAGAAATCACATCGTCCACGTGAACCTTTGTTGTCGAGTTAATTACATAATGATGAACCGTTATTTTATATATTGGTTTAGCAACACAGTCAGATTTTTTAGTAATACTATCTTCTCTTACCCAAGTATTATCATATAAAGCAGCATCTCCCCACTCATATATATTATTTTTACTAAAACAAGCAAGATCTTTTATATCTATTTTAGTTTTTCCATCAACTTCCAATATTGCATCAATTGAATTATTAATTACATACTTACTGCTATCAATATCATTAGTATTCTTCGAATTAATGATAACACTAACTTTAGGAGGATACTCAATTACATCTTTAATAATAAGTTGATAATCTGCATTGCCTCTAACCCCTTCAGAAAAACGTCTTACAAAACTTTCTGCGAAGACATTTTTATCAATAATATATTCTCCTTCAATAAATTCACAAGTTTGTCCATTTGGCGTTGGACACATACCTTCATAGATATTATCCTTAATAATGGTATATTCATCAGAACTATTAAATTCCCACTTACCTTCTTCATTTTTTGGTTTACTTGTGCATACACAAAAACCAGAACGAAATCTTCCTAAATCTATAGAATCATACATTGCTGCTTCAACTGTACTTTTTAATGCTGTATAATTCTGTTGATTAGTAACTGTTATATTTCCAAAGAGGCTCATTAAAAATATGCCAAATATAGCAAGCATTATTAATCCAACACCCCACATTGCTTCTTTCATGCACATCACCTCTACTTTAATAAGTATAACATAAATCTACAAATACTGTAAATATTATGTATATTTTTTAACAATTTTTATCCAAATAATAAGTAAAGTTAATTGTATAAAAAAAATAACTATGATATCATTATGAAGAGAGGTGTTCATGAAAAAAATTATTTTAAGCATTGTGCTAACTATTTTTCTTTTAACAGGATGTTCTAGTTCTAAATTATCAACATTATCATATGATGAATTAAATACCAAGTTATCTAATAAAGAAACATTTATTTTGTATCTTGCTAATGATGATAATAAATTAGAAGATAAATTAGAAAGCATATTAAGTGAAAATAATCTTGAAGGTTATAAAATTAATATCAGTGATATAACTTTAGAGCAAAAAAATACTTTAGAAACAAAAATATATTATGAAGATGCTTGTATAGTATTTATTATTAATGGTAATGATCCTTCAAAATTATCACACATAACTGATGAAAGTATAACAAAAAAAGATATTGTTAAAAGACTTGTAGATATGAATTTTATTAAAGAACAAAAAGATGCTTCATAGTATCTTTTTTTCAGAGATAATTTGTCAAATCAAGTGCAACATTTTTTAAGAACCTCATTTATAATTTCATTTGGTGTATTATATCCGATGCATTTTCTAGGTCTATTATTTATTAGATCTAGTTTTTCTTTTAATTCGTCATTATTTGTTGTTGA
>JAEEGL010674103.1_pt1 | contig 17264 bp, 14 predicted proteins | sample 9134231 | NCBI WGS metagenome assembly JAEEGL01 (sample SAMN16246548, study PRJNA631951) | gut metagenome | biome: gut microbiome; feature: rumen; material: fiber-attached | host: Bos | place: Iran: Karaj | collected 2018-10
TGATCCGACAATGATTTCAGATGAAGAATTGACTGCAGCAATTAATTCTTTGTTGTCAGAATCGTTTGTTGCCATTACTGCTTCACCATCTTTGTATATGGTAAAGCCTGTCTCCCGGATCTGAACACCGATGAAGTGTACATACCCGTCCTCGAGACCTGTTATGCCAGCTGCAGGGAGTAGTGAAGTCCCGTCGGCAAGACTCAGCATATGAGTCGTCGTCTGGCCTTCCGGAGCCCTGAGCCAGAATGTAAATCCGGCACCGTTCTGTAACTTGACAGCCGTCAGCGGATTGACCAGATGAACTTTCGCTCCATTGAGATGAAGCGACTGATTGTAGAGAGAGTCGTCATAGACGGCCTCTACACCTACGTCGGTTGATGTGACATAAGCCATGGCCTCAAGACTCTCCTCGTTGAAGGAGTAAGTGTCTAGCTTCTGTCTGGTTGGGTAGACATCTGTACCCGCTGCCGGGTCCATCTTGCCCCAATCCTCGCAAGAAGAAAGGCTGAACATTAGTCCAATCATACCAACAAACGCAATGAATGATTTTTTCATCTTCATAAATGCAATTCGTTTTGTAGTTAAAAAATTAGTTTATATTAGTGAAATTTTGCGCAAAATTAATTCTTATTATAAAATATTAGGTGGACAAAACGTTTTATTAGGTGGACAAAACGATATTACCTTATAAAACCACCGCTTTTATCGTTTTATCCTCCTAAAGCGCCTTTTGTTGATTTAAGTCAAGGAAAACCAACGCCTATAGTATACTTCCACACTATAGTTAGTAGTGAGTGGACAAATATCGTCATTATAGCCCCACATCATATATTGTCTTTATAGTCTTATCGCACGTCGAAACCTTCTGCCGTCGGCAGTACCTGCAGGTCGCTGTATTGGAAAGAGGCATAGGAGAGACCGAATCCGAAGGGATAGGCCACTGACGCCTGCTTGTCGTCGTACCAGCGATAGCCCACCAGACTATCCTCCGCATAGTTGGCGATGAGTTGTTGGTGACGGTCATTACTGCGGTTCTGGGTAATATCGACGAAGATGTCGCCCTGGGTATTGCTTTGGATGTTCTGTGGGTAAGAGCCAGTGGCGTAGGTCGGTACATCTTCCAGAAGCCTGGGCCACGTCATCGGCAGCTTGCCCGACGGCGAAACCTTGCCTGTAAGAACCTCAGCTAAGGCCTGCACCCATCGAACCGTTGAACCATGAGGCCAACAGGGCTGCCGACACATCGTTGACCGTGCTGATATCCACCTGTCCGCCTGATACGACAACCGTCACCAGCCGTTTGTTGGCTTTCGCCAAGGCAACGGCCAGTTCGTCTTGTCCTGAGGGTAGGGCGATGCTCTTACGGTCGGAACCCTCTGTCTCCACCTCACGGTTGTCGCCAGCAAAGAAGATGACGAGGTCGGCACCTTTGGCGGCTGGACGGATGGCCTGTAGTCATGCCAGAGCGCTATGGCACCGTTCCACAGGTGGCCATCACCGAGGCCGACATCGTGGGTACCTGGGAGCATATCGACCTCTCCTACAGCTACGGTAAGCAGAAAGCCTCATCCGACATGGTCTTCGCTGCCGACCACACCATCACCTCCGGTACGTGGAAAGGCAGCAAGTGGAGCTTCGATGCTACCACCAACACGCTCACGGCCAACGGTGTTGAACTGCTCCTGCAGCGACCTATCGTCTGGACTGCCGATGGCTGGCCCACGCTGACAGAACGTTAAAAAATGTAATTTTTTGTTATATTTAAATTCTTTTTAGTATCTTTGCAGTCAGAAATGACTAAAAAATAACAATAAAAGATACTAATATGAACAAAATCAAGTTCCTGATGCTGTTTGCCCTTTTGGCATTCTGCGGTACAATCAAGGCTTTTACAGCCGACTACATGAATATGGAGCCCCTGAAGTTGCAGACTCCTGAGATGAAACCCGAGATGGTGGCGGTGCCCTACCGCAACTTCCGTCCTGAACTGGAGGTCGTGAAAGACGATCATAAGCCATGGGCCAAGGAGAACTGGACCTGGATGCACACCAATGAGGGCGTCAAGCCATACAAGGTGATGGACGACCTTACCTTTGTGGGTGTGCCGCTGTTTATTGCCGGATGGGCCGTGAAGGGTGACAAGGGTATGTTCCGTGTCAACAACAAGAACGGCAAGAAAAATACGCAGTTGCTCACCGACTTCAAGACTGGTATCGATGACTATACGCAGTTCTTCGGACCAGTGATGACCGTCGGTCTGAAACTGGGCGGTTATGAGGGTCGCAGCGACTGGGGCCGTCTGTTGGCATCGGCAGGTATGTCGTACCTCATCATGGCCGGTTTCGTCAACGGCATCAAGTATACTGCCAAGGAGATGCGCCCCGACGGCAGCACAGCCAACTCATGGCCTTCTGGTCATACAGCCACATCGTTCGTAGGTGCTACGCTGTTACATAAGGAGTACGGTCTGACCCGTTCACCCTGGTTCTCTATCGCAGGTTATGGTGTGGCTACCGCCACGGGTGTCATGCGAGTGCTGAATAACCGCCACTGGATCAGCGACGTCATGTCGGGTGCAGGTATCGGTATCATGTCCACAGAGTTAGGATACGCCTTGAGCGATGTCTTCTTCAAGGGCAAGGGCCTTCTGCGCAACGACCTTATTTCCGATCCGGACAAACCTTCGTTCTTCGCTATCTCCATGGGTCTGGGACTGGGCTCAAAGAACATCGGCTTCAGCATGCGGGATGTCGTCAATGCAGAACGCTACAATGCAGAAGAGCTCGGCTATGATGATGAAGGCAACTTAGAGGACGTTGAAGGTCCGAACATCACTTTCCGCCATGCTACGGTGGTAGATGCCGAAGGTGCCTACTTCTTCAACAAATACATCGGTATTGGCGGCCGCGCCCGTGTCCGCGCCATGTCTGCAAAGTCATTCGGTCAATATACCGAACTGGCTGCCGAGGATCAGGCTTACGGCTGGTTGGAAGTGATCGGATCACTTTACGGTGACAATGATGAAAGATATCAAACTTTTATTGAAAAGGCGGTAGAAGGCGGAAGTCCGATAGAAGACTTGGGCGGTGTCGTTATGAGCGACCACCTGGCAGAGTTCTCAGCCAGCGTCGGTCTCTATTTAAACCTGCCTCTGAGCAATCGCTTCTCACTGGGTTCAAAGCTGCTCATCGGCCGTTCATTCACTCAGGAGCTCGATATCGACGGCTTTGCCACCGGTCATAAAAAGGACATCAATTCTCATCTGGTAGTAGAAAACGGTCAGCTGATACCTGGCGAGAGCTCTATCAGCTTCCCGATGGATACAGGCGAGAAATACACTTCCAACTGGGACTACCTGACTGTCGGTGCCAAGAGTTCTACGACATGGGGAACGGGCATCTCCCTGACCTATCGTTACAAGTCGAACTTCGCATGGAGACTGTTCCTCGACTATGACTACTCGGAGAAGGACTTCACCATGACCTACGATCCTTATCACTACCTTAAGGACGGTCTGACCCCCAGCACCTATAGTATGGTTGCAATGCTGTCGCCTTACGCCAGCCTGCTCGAACCGATCCAGTTCAAGAAGAGCAAGAATATGCACTACGTCACCGCAGGACTCTCGTTTATGATTAATATCTAAACGGGATTATCCTTTGGTAGTTCCGAAAGGATCATTGAATTATGCAATTCCATATTTTTTCCCCATATCGTGTATGCCCTTTGGGAGCACATGTGGATCATCAGCATGGACTGGTGACGGGGTTTGCCATTGACAAGGGTGTTGACCTGTGGTTTGATGTCAATGTCGATGGGCATGTACATCTCGAGTCCAAGACCTTCGAAGGACTGGTGGACTTCGATATCGATCAACCATCTCAGGTGAAAGAAGGCCATTGGGGCGACTATGCCCGTGGAGCTAAGTATGCTCTCAAAAAGCGCTTTGAGCTGAAGAAAGGAATCAATGGCGTGATCAAAGGTTCATTGCCTGTAGGCGGTCTGTCATCGAGTGCTGCCGTCTTGATTGCCTATGTGATGGCCTTCGCCAAGGCCAATGATATCATTCTACAGCCCTTTGAGGTAGTAAAGATTGCCTCAGAGGCAGAACGCGAGTATATAGGTCTGAACAACGGTTTGCTTGACCAGGCATGTATCGCCCTTGGCAAGAAAGACGGCCTGCTTTTTCTCGATTGCGATAGTAACGACTGGCGCATTATTAAACGCAATCCTGATATGCCCGACTTCGAGATAGGCATATTCTTCTCAGGCCTGACACGCAGCCTCGTCAATAGCGACTATAACCTCCGGGTGGCAGAATGTAAGACAGCCACATGGCTGGTACAAGCTTACGAGAACATCCCGCTTAAGGAGCAGAATAAGACTTTCCTGAGGGACGTATCTGAATCTATGTTCAAGCGGCATAGAGACAACATGCCGCCAAGGTTTGCTCGCAGGGCCGAGCATTTCTTCAGTGAGCATAAGCGCGTGCGTGAGGGAGTCACAGCCTGGGAGACCGGTAATCTGGAGTGGTTTGGAAGTCTCTCGAAAGCAAGTTGCGAGAGTAGCATCCACAACTATGAGTGTGGCAGCCCAGAGCTTATTGCCATCTATAATGCGATGTTGACCACTGACGGCATCTATGGCGGCAGGTTTTCCGGCGCAGGATTCAAGGGGGCATGTGTCGCACTTGTCGATCCAGCCAAGAAGGATATTATTGAGAAAGAAATAACGGAGAAGTACCTTCAGCAGTTCCCGCAATATAAGAACAGTTTCCAGGTTTACTTCTGTAAATCCGACGACGGTGCCCGATTTGTATGAACATTTGGAGCAACTAAACGAAATTTAGCATGAAGAATATTGTAATAGCAGCCGGTTATGCTACGCGCTTAGGAGATATTACAAAGAACTTCCCCAAGCCTTTGCTAAAAATTGGCAATTCGACTATCCTTGGCCGGATGCTCGATGATATCGACAAGATTGACGTCATTGACGAACATATTGTCATTACGAACCATAAGTTCGCCAAGATCTTCGAAGACTGGTCAAAAAACCAGCACTATAAGAAGCCAGTGACGATCGTTGATGACGGTACGTCAACCAACGAGACACGCCTTGGGGCAGTTTGCGATTTGCTCTATGCCATGGAGCAACTGCGAATCAACGACGATATGCTGGTAGTAGCAGCCGACAACCTGCTCTTTTTCAGCTTCAGTGAATTTGTAGACTTCGCCAAGGAGAAGAACACCAGCTGCATCATGTGTCACGAACAGCCAAGCATCGAGAAACTCCAGCGCACAGGCGTGGTAGAGTTAGATGATAACAATAAGGTATTAGGAATGGAAGAAAAGCCTCAGGTTCCCAAGAGCCACTGGGCAGTACCCCCATTCTATATCTACTTGAAAAAGGATCTCGATCTTATTCGCCATTCCGTAGAGAATGGCTGCGGCAAGGATGCTCCTGGCAACCTCGCCCACTATATGGTATCCCACACACCCATGCATGCCTGGCCCATGTCTGCAGGACGTTTCGACATTGGAAGCATAGATACGTATCATCAAGCAATTGAACTATATGGAAAAGATTGAATTAAATAATAAGACTATACTTGTTACAGGTACAGCAGGATTCATCGGGTCAAATCTTGTGCGGCGCCTGTTTAAGGACTTAAAGGGTGCTACTATCGTAGGCATTGATAATCTCAATGACTATTACGATGTTCGTTTGAAGGAGTATCGCTTGAACGAACTCCAGAAAAGCGTTCCTGAAAGTATCACTTGGGAGTTTATAAAAGGTGACATTGCAGACCGCAGCACTATCGATGATGTATTCAGTAAGTATCGTCCGGCTGTGGTAGTAAATCTTGCTGCGCAGGCAGGTGTAAGATATTCAATAGAGAACCCTGATGCTTACATACAGAGCAATATGATGGGGTTCTATAATATTCTCGAAGCCTGTAGGCATAATCCTGTTGAGCACCTGGTTTACGCTTCATCATCGAGTGTGTATGGTGGTAATAAGAAGGTACCCTTCTCGACTGATGACCGAGTGGATAATCCAGTGTCACTATATGCAGCGACAAAGAAGAGCAACGAGCTGATGGCCCATTGCTATTCTAAGCTCTACAATATTCCCAGCACAGGCCTGCGTTTCTTCACTGTTTATGGTCCTGCCGGTCGGCCTGACATGGCCTACTTCGGCTTTACTAACAAGCTGGTAAAGGGTGAGACCATCCAAATCTTCAACTATGGCAACTGTCGCAGAGATTTTACTTATGTCGATGACATCGTAGAGGGAATTGTCAGGGTGATGGCAGGAGCCCCTGAGAAGAAAGTCGGAGAAGACGGCCTTCCCTTGCCCCCCTATGCCATATATAATATAGGTGGTGGCCAGCCGGAGAATCTGTTGGATTTCGTGACAATCTTGCAGGAGGAACTCTTGAGAGCAGGTGTACTGCCTCAGGACTACGACTTTGAATCCCACAAACAGCTCGTCCCCATGCAGCCTGGCGATGTACCAACTACCTATGCCGACTCCAAAGCCTTAGAGCGCGATTTCGGATTTACGCCCAAAATCTCGCTCCGCGAAGGTCTTAGACACTTCGCCGAGTGGTACAAAGCATTCTATCAAGGCGCTCCGGTGAAATTGTCAAGAATTGCTACCTTTTGACTAAATTGCAGTATAAGTCACCATCAGAGTTAGCTCACAAGCTACAGGCATACCCTAGGCATACCCTTCGCATACCTTAGGCATACTCTAGCCATACCCAACCATACTGTTTTAGTATGCCTAAGGTATGCCTAGAGTATGGCAAGAGTATGCTAACACCATGCGAACACCTTGCCAACGCTATGCCAAAAGGCACTCCTTTTTACAAGATTTTTGCAGAAAAAAGAACGAATTATTTGGAGGATTGCAAAATAGTTCGTATCTTTGCTGCGTGATGAACGTGACAAGAATAGGTATAGCCGTCTGTCTTCTGCTTGTTTCGCTTGCTGGCGAGGCAAGGATGGTTCTGCCCGACTCCCTGCTGACCACCAGGAAGTCATACACCTATCATATCACCAGCCCAGATACGGCACTGGCCATCATTGAGGCCGTGCGCGAACGCAAGTTGGAGCCTTCCTGGAAGACCGAACTGGCGGAGGGCGACCTGTACTATAACATGCGCCGCTACCGCACAGCCCTCACCTATTATAAAAAGGTGGACGGCATTAAGGAACTCAGCGACAGTACACTGGTGCAGATGTTTCTCCTGAAACAGATGATGGACTGCTATGACGCCCTTTCCGAAAACAAAGAGCTTGTCCTGGTTCTCTTCCGCCTGAGGAAGTTGGCAGAACGAAACGGCAACAAGGCCTTTTCTGCCATGACCTACTTTATAAGTGGCAAATGGCATCATATCAACGGCCAGAAAGCCATTGGATACACCTACTGTCAGGATGCCATAGAGACGATGCAGTCGTCCGACTACCCCAGTAAACACATAGAGCTACGCGATTTCTATGGCGAATTAACAAAGATGTATGCAGACGACGGCCGTTACGACGATGCCATGCATGCGTCACGGCTGCAAGAGGCCGAGGCACTGTTTCCTGCCCCTGTTGTCATCCGGAATGCTAAGGAACGGGGGCTGCGCCAGGTCTATGCCATACGTGCTAGTATGCTGGCAAAAGCGGGACGTATGGCAGAGGCCGACAAAGCCTATGCAGATTGGAAGAAGACTGTTGGCGGCAACGATATCGACGATATGGAGATCTTCGATTATCTGCGGCTCAGCCACCAGAACGAAGAGGCACTGGATGTCGTCATCCGTTACAGGAATTTCCTCATCGCACGAGGCGATACCCTTTCCATCCTAATGCTCTCTACCCTAAACAAGGAGGCCATGTTACATGTCGATCTGGGCGAGTATGAAAAGGTCATCGACCACGGTCTCCTGATTGGCCGCATTGTCGACAGCATCCATGTCCGCAGGTCAAGTGATCAGATGCAGACCACCTACCACCTGCTGCAGGAACAGGCTGATTCCCAGAAGAAGGCCCAGTGGCTTACTATCCTGACCGTCATCCTGGTGGCAGTAGTGATTGTAGCCTTGGTCATCCTTTATTATGTCAGGTATATCCGCCGTCGTAATGTCGAACTGCTCAAGGTGCTCAACAGTCTCGACGCTTATCGCCGTGCCGTCATCAATGGTGACTCCCCCACCTCTCCCGAAGTGGTGGCAGCCATCGAAGAGATGCGCGAGCTGAAACTGCCTAACGACATGCCGACGGAAGAGGTAGAGGAACCCGACGACGAGGACCGCCGACTCTTTATCGAGATGGACAAACAGGTCACCCGCGACAAACTTTTCCTGAAGCCCGGTCTTGGCCGTGAGGACTTGATGCGCCTGATCGGCATCGATAAAAACCGCTTCGGCAAGATGATGGGCAAATACTCCGATGCCTCCAACACCTCAGTCTATATTAACACCAAGCGCGTGGAATATGGTGCCAAGCTGTTGTTGGAACAGCCGGACTACACCATTGCCACCATTGCCACTGAGTGCGGCATGAAGAACACCGTCACTTTTAACCGTACATTCAAGGAATTATACAACATGACACCCTCAGAATACCGCGAGAAGATGATTGTTCTATTACGGCCAAAAGCATAGAAATCCGTATTCATCTCGTTCTTTTATTCCAATTAACAGGGGGGGGTAAATATATTTTACCAACCGTATCATAAGTGTACATAGGACATTTTGTTAGTATTGACCATTTCGCAAATAATTGAATATAAGTACTCTTGACAAATTGTTATATACTGTATAGGACATTTTGTTGGCATGAATAATTCGTAGACTCGCGTCTGTTTGTTGCGAATAATAATACCTATTATATACATTCTTTCTACTTTTCCTTTTATTCTTAGGACAAATTGTAATAAAAAAAAGACCAAATATAATAAGAAACACGCACAAACATTATAGAATAAAGCAAAAAGTCAGTATATTTGCAAACAAAATAAATTAACAGCTGTGAGATTTATAACTACTTTAACCGTTTGGACATTAACTCTGATGGCAGTTATATGTGTTGAGAAGGTGAACGCGCAGTCGCTTGCCCTTCGCAACAATTTACTTTACGATGCCACGCTGACACCCAACCTTGGCATTGAGATGCGCGTCGACAGCACATGGTCGATTGGCCTCAATGTTGGTGTGAATGCGTGGGATATCAACAAGCAGAAAAACAAGAAATGGCGCCACTTCCTTGTTTCGCCTAACGTCCGTCACTATTTCGGGCAGAAGCGTGACACACTGAATCATTATACTTACGAAGATGGACGTCTGGTCGATGTGCGCCATGACTCTCTGGCAATCTACAACAGCGGCCATTATATAGAGTTGAATGCCATCTACAGCCATTACAATGTGGGTAATATCAAGTTCCCGTTTGGCTTGTATAAGTCTGTTCGTGACCGTCGCTTACAGGGTGACCTGGTAGCGCTCGGTGCAAAATATGGTTATTCTTGGATTTTAGGGCGCGACTGGCGCCTCGAGGCTGAGGCTGGCATTGCCGTCGGTTACGCCTGGTTCAAGGAGAACGACTGTGACCACTGCGGCACCTACTATGGTAAAGGTGACCGTATCTTCCTCTTGCCCCAATTAGGGATAAATGTTGTGTATATCATCAATTGATAAATAATTAAAATTGTAATAACATAAAAACTCTTAAAAGTATGAAAAAGTATTTTTTGTACGCCGTGATGAGTGCAATAGCACTTACAGGCGCAGTTAGTTTAACAAGTTGCTCGTCAAGCGACGAGGTCACAGCAGAAGTCAATCCGACTTTTGACGGAACAAGTGTCCGTACGGACTTTGCCTTTAACATCTCTAAGGCCTCTCAAGCTTCGACCCGTATGACATCTGGTAATGTACAAGTAGCAGCAGCAGATTTCCGTGGTTTGGAAACCATGTTCTTGTTGCCATTCACTGGCATACCTGGAACACAAACTACTACAAATTCTGCAAGTTATAACCTTGGTACATTGTCGGGGATAGGTAATCCTACATCAAGTAAAGTCTATGCTATAACCATTCCTGTAGGTACAAACAACTTCCTTTTCTATGGTAAGGCTAATCGTGATGGTAAGGGGAATTACCAAGTTGGTGCTGTAGATTGTTCATCGATATCCAGTACTTCTCCAGTGGATATAAGCGGTATTTCTTTTAGTTTGACAACGATTGCAGACCTTGATAAAGATGTGGATGGTACTACCGCCACAAATAATGCAACCAATCTTGCAGCATATCTGACACAGGTAGCTAGCGCTTCAGCAACTTTGAGTGATGCCTCCCATAATTGGGCGTGGACAGTAACGGCAGCTGAAACTAATAATAACTTCAGAGCTTTGGCACGTCTTTACACCAATTTCACAACTATTGGAAGTAGTGAGGCACGCTCAGGTTCTGCTGAGTCTGTAAGACGTATGATGCTTGACCTTTACAAGAGTGCAAAGGCCATTAATGACGAGAGTTCTAATACAGATGTTCAAGCTATGGCAGCTGCTATCTGCTCAGCAATTACCACTGCTACGGCTAACAATGTAAAAGTAAACATTTGGAGGACCGGTGGAACAGTGGCAGTTACATTCGCTGATAATAATACTGTTAATGGTGATCCAGATACGTGGGAGTCTACGTTGGAAGGTTTAACAGGTTCTTCTGTTTATGGTACTGCAGAGGGGAAACAAGTGAATGATATCTTCCCTGCTAATCTCGGCTTACCAGTGGGTGCTGCGCAGTTATCATTCTCTGCAGGAGCTTTCTCTTATAATACGACTGCGATTGCAGGTAATCCTAGTTCCACCACCTCTGGACAGATTAGTGTAAAGGTTTCAGATATCAATTATCCTGCAGAACTTCTCTATTTTGACAACTCCCCAATTCTTACTACAAATAAGTATAAAGAAGTAGGTGACTATCCTACTACCACTGCGGCTTGGGATGCTGCCCTTGGAACTGGCTCTGGAGATACTAAGCCTTTCGATACCGACTGGACGAAAGAATCAGCCGTATCTGCCGCCACACGTGCCGTTGCTATGCAGAATAATGTGAATTATGGTGTAGCTCTGTTTAAGACCAACGTGAAGCTTGGTACACCAACTGCCCCTGCAACAGGTTTCACTGATAATATGGCAGCAATTGTTGGTGGTTCAGCTGTAGATCAGACGGATATTGTAGGAACACAGTTCAAAGTAACCGGTATTCTTATTGGTGGTCAACCTAAGAAGATAGGTTGGAATATGATTAGAAAAGCCGAAACAACAAACAGCTTTAATCAGGTTATCTACGATAGAGACGTTCAGTATGGGAATGCTCTCACCACTACTGCTTCTGTTGACAATTATACTATTGTCTATGATAATTACGATAATTATGATGATAATCAGGATCCTGTGCTCTTCGCTTTGGAGATTGTAAATGGAGATAAGGATTTCTATGGTAAAGACAACATAATTCCTGCAGGAAGCACTTTCTATCTTGTTGGTAAATTGACACCAGCAGCCGCTGCAGATTGGACAACCAAAGTAACAGCCGCTGCTCGTCCTAGTACTTATCGTATCACTAACGAAAATGTTTCACGAATCTTCGTTCAAGATTACACGACAATTGCTAATATCACACTTGATGCAGATAAGGCTTTGAAGAATGCTTACAGCACCATTCCTGATCTCCGTTCTACAGAGACCGTGTTTGGTTTGTCTGTTGAGTTGAAGTGGGAAGAAGGTGTCACCTTTAACGTAACAATTGAATAATAGTAAAGTTGAAGCAGATGAATCGTCATATCATGAGAATGGTCTTCAGGGTGGTCTTGATGGCTACTCTGACAGGCTGTTCGATGATCGACGAGGATCAGAGCGACTGCGGCAAGGATGCAAAGATCAACTACGAGCTGGAGCTTATCACGAACATGTCCATTGAGATGGAAACTCAGCTGGATTTGTCGGAACACAAGGACGTAATTGATGCACTTGGGGATCACCTGAAGCATATCTTCACCGACTATGCCCACGATGTGGACCTCTCCTTCTATGACACCCAGAAAGACTCCGTCCGTCTGTTCCACGACACGCATATCATGGATGCCAGCCAGCGGAGCTATACGCTCTATCTGCCAAAGCAGGAATATCAGCATCTGGCTGCCGCCAACCTGATAAACAACACCCAGGTGAGTCTGACGAATGATGAGCGCTGCCATCCGTCGAAACTGCTACAGCTGGCGGGAGACACCGTCACATCGCATACCACAGGACTTTTCACGGCGCGACTGCCGATGGATGTCAAGGCAAATGAGGACCAGTCGTTCAATGTGAAACTCTATATGGCTAACTGCGCCGCTGCCTTAGTGCTGGATAACCATGGTTATGACACGCGTGGCATGCAGGTCTTTACCAGTGGCTTCGCTTCAGGGTTTAACATCAACGACAGCACGTTTACCTTTGATAAGACGACACCTGTGGTGAAAACCGATGAACTGGAAGTGAAGAACAGCAGGCAGCAATGCTTCTGTTCGGTGAATTTTCCATCACGCGAGCCTCAGCATACGCGCTCAATCATTGAGACAGAGGAGCCGTTTGTGGCGCAGGCTGACGAAGCGTCGCTTTGGGAGTTCCGCGTCTATGTGCCTCGACCGACAACGACCCAGTCACGGGCAGGTGTCTCTTTCACTGAGACTGTCCTCCGACTGCGGAAACCGCTGCGTGCCGGACAGTTGACGATTATCAAAGCCACTGTTCTTGCTGATGGCAGTATAACAACCGATGCCACAGAAGTGGGTATCAGTGTCACACTCGACTGGCAACCAGGCAGCACATATAACCCTGAGATTTGAACTTTTGAGAAGAGGTTTTATCATAGTAGGTTTAATGGTACTGACAGTCCTGACAGGCTGTAAGGACTACGAAGAGATCGAAAAGATCGCCAGGACAAGAGGTACTGGTCTTTTCTTCTGCGTGTATGGCGATAGGCAGACAACCCGTCAGTATAACGCAGTCGTCCAGCCCTCGGGGGAGATCTCTGAGTGTTACCTGTTCCCCTATGATGATGAATCTGAAACGCTGTCTAAAAGTATCCGGCAAATGAACCGCTATGAGAACACGACCCGTTATTATGACGAAGATTTATCGGTTGTACCAGATGGCACGTCTTCCTTCGTCTGTTATGCAAAGTCTGTGGATCCATACTATTATCTTAGTTCAACAGACTCATTATTTGCTAATGGCTCAACACTCTCCACCGTCCAAGGCATTGACCAAGAGGAAAACATCCCTACAGGTGACATCACTTTCTCGCCGGATACGATTTACAAAGAGAAGGAGGGTACTGGAGAACCAAAGGTTGATGCTAAGGCTACGGCTATTGCTAAATATCTGACAGCTATTGCCGATTCTATTAATGCATTAACAACAGAAAATAAAGACGAACTGTTCCAACAGTTCATTAACGAGGGCAATCCTATACCCTGCTCCAGTACGAATGTACAGAAACTGGCTTCTTGGGCAAAGGGTGAAGACATCACTCTGCCAGATTCAGTAGTCGGCTATCCCGCAAATATCAATCTGCCTGATGGTGCCGCCGTGGTGATGTGGCAGAAAAAAGGAGACAACTACTGTTTTGTACCACAACCTGTTACGACCACCGAGGCCAACATCAACAGCCTGAACCGCTTTGTCTATCCAGCTTCTCTTTGGTATTATGTCAATAGTCGCATCAAGACTTCAGCCTCTTTCCAGAATAATTTCTACACGGATATGACCTGGACAGAGATCCTGAAATATTTTGAGACCGACAATGGTTCCATGGAAGAAGGTTCCGTCAACTCCGTGGCCATCAAAGACCCATTGTTCTTTGCCGTGGGCTGTCTGCAAATAGGTCTGGCGGCACCCGAATCGCTGATAGACGCAAAAGGAACAACCATTACGTTAGCAGGAAATACATTCCCGCTGACAGCAGTCTTCATCAGTGGACAACATAAACAAGACTATAACTTCATACCGAAGGACGACAGTCAGGAATATATCATCTACGACAGGACCATACCGGGAGGAATGTCATTAGGTGCATCCGCTACATCGACTTCCGAGACAACCCCAACTGTCAGCACGTTGGCATTCCAAACGATTGATTACAGGAGCGTGCGCATCGCATTGGAATTCAGCAACAATAGCGGAGTGGATTTTGAGGGTGTCAACGGCACTGTCTTCGATGGAACGAAGTTCTATATCATGGGTACGATTAACGTACGCGAAGGTGAGTCCATTGAATATTTGAAGCGTGCCTTTACGAAGGATTTCATTACAAAAGGTACTGTGACCATCAATAGCCTGGAGAAAGTATATAACTATCTGCCTGATCTGTTGGATCCCCGACTGGAAATCGGTGTCAAACTGGTTCCCGAGTGGTCACAGTCCACCACAACGAATGTACCACTTTAAGAATTGAGAATTGAGAGTTGAGAATTGAGAATGAAGAATAGGGCTATTATAGAACGATGGATGCTCCTGCTGCTGACGGTGCTGCTGACAGCATGCGGCAGTTCCAGCAAGGAAGAGGAGGAGATAGCAATCCCCGAGGAGGACTGCTACCTTGACATCTATGTCTATGCCCCTGATCGTCCTATAGTGACCCGTGCCGAGGTGGGCGAGATATCTTCATCCGAGCTGGAAAGTAAAGTCAATACGCTTCAGATATGGGTTTTCAAGAATAGCAATGGTGAAAAGGTGGGCTATCTGGATGCTGATCCCCAAAACCTGAATAATGGGATAGGACAACAGAAATATCGGATGATAATATCAAACGATTTTGCCAGATACCCGGAGAATGTTGACGTCTATGTTGTGGCGAACGCAGCCAGCTGCGGGCTGACATCACTTGGTGCGAGCACGACACGCAACGATTTGAATGAGGCAATGATTGGTACTGGTTACTTTGGCACGACCTCTCTTGTGTCTTCGGTACCTGCAAATGGCCTTCCCATGTCTGCCATGCTGAAAAAACAGCCCGTCTCCGGCAAGTTTCCCACCTTGCGTATCGGTACGGAATCGCAGATTGCCACTCTGCAACTCACCCGTGCCGTCTCCAAGCTCCGTTTCGTGCTCTGCAGGATTAAAGAAACAGATGCTACTAAGAAGAGTTTGGTGTCGATTGATACTATCTCTCTTCATGCGAACCAGATTCCAACGCAGACTTATTTCATGCCAGGAACATATAATTATTCAAACTATACGGACAAGGCTGTTACTTATGTTGATGAAAATCACAAGCTATTGCCTACAAGCATTCCTGAGGTTAGCAATCCCTTGGTGTATGTCTATGAGACCCAGAGTGCTCAGAACTATGAGGACATAATAGATGCAGCCTCTGATGAAGATTCGTCAAAGAAAACAGAAAATCTGACAAAACTTACAGAGCTTGGTATTACAGGCTTGACAGTAGAAGACTTGCCACAATTGAAGGAGCTTGGCCTGACCTATCTGCGGGAGAGCGACAAGCAGCTGAAAGGTACGATCAAATATACTTATAGAGAAAAGGAGAACGGAATTTGGGTGAATAAACCTTCAACCGCCACCTTCTTGATGGCGGCCCCTGGTGATTTTCTGCGTAACCACTCGTGGATTATCTACATCTATTATTTGGATTCGAAGATATACACCCTCACCGTGACGAACATCGGTATGAGAAGATGGACGGACTTGGTGGAGGAAGATACAAAAGTTTATAACTGGTGATGGTGAGATATATAAGACACATAATAATATGTACGTGCGCGTGGGGAATCCTCTCGCTCATGGGTTGTTCTGGCGACTCTGTCGACGGTAAGGAGCAGATGACCACGCACGAACTGCACCTCTCACTCGGTACTCATCAGTTTGATGCCACCAGGGCATCGGATAATTTACCAGTTGGCTTCGAGGACTATGAACAATCAGCCGCCTTGGCCAAGATCTTGCGGATTCAGGGCTACATGACCTATGAGAACACTGAGGTTTCCTGCACATTCACCCCTGATGCCAGTACTTGGACTTCGATGGTGTCCTTGAAACCATCGGAAACCTACTACCTCTACGGCTTTATGCCGAAAGAAAACTTATTCGTATCGAATGGAAACATTTCCATTGCACCTTATAATAATACAAGTTATGAGAAAGGTGCTGTGTTGACATTCAATGGTCTGAATACCGTGGTAGCCGGTGATTTCTGCACCTTTGTTGGGGTAAAGGGCTATGGGATATCTCTTACAAGTGTCCCTGATATGAAATCGCGCCTGGGCAAGTTCGATTATACGCCGGATGCAGAAGGTAACTCGATATACCTGCTCGTAGATCATATTTATGCGGGTCTGAAATTCAGCATGACGCTCGATGCGACGTATGCTCAGTTACGGGATATTAAAGTGAAACGCGTTAATCTGATACCGATACCTGAGGAAGATAATAATGTGATAGTAAGCGTTGATGCTGTGGTGACGATTGTGGCCAACAATAATAACCAGAACCCTATGTCAGTTGTCTTCCAAAATCGCGTGTCTGGTAATAAGCCCAAAGAGGCGACCCTCTATGATGGAGAAAATGGAGATGGCCTATCTCTGTCAACTGATCATCCATCGTTTATGGCCTGCGTCATGCCGAAAAACAATCCGGGTGACAAGGTCAACACCAAATATACGCTGGAGACGACCTACGACGTTTTCGACCGCAAGGGCAACTTGATCCGTGAAGACGAAAAAGCCCAGAATGCCATTACGTTGGAGTATAGCAACCTCGATATAGGTAAGCTACACACTGTGAATATTACGGTGATGCCCACCTACCTCTATGTACTATCCGACCCCGACTTGGACAATCCGACGTTCACGGTAGAATTAACGACAACGAATTAAAACGAATTTCACGAATAGAATGAGACGCATTATCACCATATTGATTGTTGTACTCCTGAGCACGATAGTAGCGCAGGGGCAGATCAAGATTGGCGGTAATGTATATGGTGGCGGCAATCACGCCAACGTGGACGGCAGCACGAAGGTGACGGTGAAGGCCGGCGATATCGGTGCTGTGCTTGACCCTTCAGTTGAAGGTGTGCTGGAAGACCCGCAGGGTAGGGTGTTCGGTGGTGCCCGTATGGCGAATGTGAAAGGAAGCGCTTTCGTACATATCGATGGTGAGAACGCTACCGACTATATCCTTATTAATCAGGTATTTGGCGGCAA
>JAEEGL010910495.1_pt1 | contig 17264 bp, 31 predicted proteins | sample 9134231 | NCBI WGS metagenome assembly JAEEGL01 (sample SAMN16246548, study PRJNA631951) | gut metagenome | biome: gut microbiome; feature: rumen; material: fiber-attached | host: Bos | place: Iran: Karaj | collected 2018-10
AAGTATTATGGTTATCTTTTCGACCATATTTAAGGCCGTTACGGCCCTTATAACCTCTTTACGGCCTATGGGATCAAGCATGGCTGTAGGCTCGTCCAGAACTATGCATTTGGGGTGCATGGCAAGGACGCCCGCAATGGACACTCTCTGCTTCTGTCCCCCGGAAAGACGGTTAGGAGATTTCTTACGGAATTCATACATCCCCACGGCCTTTAAACTCTCCGCCACCCGCTCAAGAATCTCGTCGGTGGGAACGCCCATGTTCTCCGGTCCGAAGCCCACGTCCTCCTCGACCACCTGACCGATTATCTGGTTATCGGGGTTCTGGAATACCATTCCTGCGGTCTTGCGGATGTCCCAGAGGTTCTTATCCTCGTTGGTATCCATTCCGTCCACGAAAACGGTGCCTTCCGTGGGAAAAAGAATGGCATTGATATGTTTTGCCAGTGTGGACTTTCCGGAGCCGTTATGGCCCAAAATCGCGATAAATTCACCGGGTTTGACGGAAAGGCTCACGTTGTCCACTGCTGTGGTGATGCCTTCCACGTTTCCGTCCTCGTCACGGCGTATATAATCGAATGTTAAATTCTTTGTTTTTACTATTTCCATCTGCAATTAACCCGAAGATATGCTACAATAGAATAAATTTCAACGTATTATAACAGATTTTACCGCCCTTTACCACATTATGAAAGAATTCATTGTAAACCTGTTTAAAAACATAAAAGAGTTTTGGAAAGCATACAAAAAGAAACTCCTGATCCCCATCCTGGAGCTTCTTGGGCTGATAATTGTATGTGTTGTTCTCGTACGCCTTATAGGCGGCCATGAAACGCTGTCCGATTATGCTGCCAAGCATCCGGATATTGCGTATTCTTCTGATACTGCCAATGATACATCTGCCACAGAATAAACAACTCTTTTCCGGACGCGCTCTCGCTTAGGTCCTCGCAGTAGCGGTCCGCAGGCGGTAATACTGCCTGCTCGCTTTGGCTCGTAAATACCTCGCCAAGCGCCGACTGCTGTGGAAAGTCCGTCGAAGAGTTTTTATTCTGCGTCCGATTTTCTTTTCACCTAACTATACGTTTCCGAACATATAAAAGAGCAACAAAAAAGACGCCGTATTAGGCGTCTTTTTAATATCAGTCTTTAGACAAGCTCAAGAACAACTTCCATAGCTGCGTCGCCCTTACGCTGACCGATCTTAACGATACGGGTATATCCGCCGTTACGGTTTACGTACTTGGGAGCGATTTCATCGAAAAGCTTGTTGGTCTCGTTAACGTAGAGAACCTTGAGCATCTGACGACGTGCGTGAAGCTTGGTAGGAAGGTCTTTCTTGATTTCCTTCTCAACTTCTTCGTAAACGGTAACTTTCTTGCCGTCCTTAACTTCCTTGACGCGCTTGCCGTCCTTGTCTTTCTTTGCAACCTTTGCGGTTACCTTAACATTCTCGAAATTGTCCTTTTCTTTAACAGCAAGAGCAATAAGTCCTTCAACAATCTTCTGAACTTCTTTTGCCTTAGCTTCGGTGGTAACGATCTTGCCGTTCTGAACAAGAGCGGTTACCTGGCCTCTTAAAAGGGCCTTTCTCTGAGATGATGTTCTGCTTAATTTTCTGTACTTAGCCATTTCTAAATCCTTTCGTAATGGGTCCCTGCCGTCGCTCATCGGACTTACACGGCATTGACATACTGTCCATTATGAGTACATTCGCGCGCGCTTCGGTCTTACCGCGGATGCAGTCACATATTAAATGTTATCGTCACCCGAATTTAACTGTAATCCGAGTTCTTTGAGTTTTAAAAGTACCTCTTCGAGGGACTTGCGTCCGAGGTTTCTTACTTTCATCATGTCGTCGGAAGTCTTGTTAACAAGTTCGCCAACGGTGTTGATGCCGGCTCTCTTTAAGCAGTTGTAAGAACGAACGGAAAGTTCGAGCTCATCAATGCTCATATCGTCAACAGGCTTGCCCTGAACACTGTCTTCCTTGCTGGTGATAACGTCGGTCTTCTGTCCTGCTTCGGAAAGGTTGATGAAGAGGCTCAGATGCTCGCTTAAGATCTTGGCTGCAAGGCTGACTGATTCTTCGGGAGTAAGAGTTCCGTTTGTAAATACGTCAAGTGTGAGCTTGTCGTAATCGGTAACCTGTCCTACACGGGTATTCGCAACGGTCATGTTTACACGCTCAACGGGAGTGTAAATTGAATCGATGGGAATAACACCGATGGGAAGATCGTCGTTCTTGTTCTTATCGGCGCTTACATATCCGCGACCCTTGGTGATCGTAAGTTCCATATAGAACTTAGCGTTCTTTCCGCCCGAAAGAGTTGCAATAACAAGATCGGGGTTAAGAATCTCGATATCGGAGTCAGCCTGAATAGCTGATGCTCTGATAACACCTTCGCCGGTGAAATCGATATATGCGGTCTTGGGCTCGTAAGATTCGCTGGAATTCTTAATAGCAAGCTTCTTTACATTAAGAATAATCTCGGTAACGTCTTCCTTTACTCCGGGGATGGAGGAAAACTCATGAAGAACGCCCTCAATCTTGATCTGGCTGACTGCAGCTCCGGGTAAAGAAGAAAGCATGATTCTTCTTAAAGAGTTGCCAAGGGTAATGCCGTAACCTCTTTCAAGAGGCTCTGCAACGAATCTGCCGTATTTACCATCTTCAGATACTTCAGCAACTTCGATATTGGGTCTTTCAAATTCAAACACAGTAAATACCCTCCTTTTGTGGTAGTTGAAATTACATTATTTAGAGTAGAGCTCGACAATAAGCATTTCGTTTACGGGTACATCGATCATTTCTCTGGTGGGAAGGTTTTTAACCGTTCCTTTAAAGTTATCGGTGTCCACGTCAATCCACTCAGGAACAAGTCTTCCGCCGGTTACCTCTAAGATGTTCTTATATCTTGAAAGTTCCTTTGCCTTGTCGCTTAAAGAGATTACATCGCCTGCTTTGATCTGGTAAGAAGGAATGTTGATGCACTTTCCGTTAACAAGAACGTGCTTGTGACCAACAACCTGTCTTGATTCCTTACGGGTACGAGCAAAGCCCATACGGAAGATTACATTATCAAGTCTGGACTCGAGCATGATCATAAGGTTTTCACCGGTCATACCCTTCATGCGGTCAGCCTTCTCATAGTAGTTACGGAAAGGCTTCTCAAGCATGCCGTAAATAAATTTTGCTTTCTGCTTCTCACGAAGCTGAAGAGCGTACTCACTCATCTTCTTTCCTGCGCGAGCAAGTGTACGATTGGACTTCTTGTCATATCCCAAATAGGTGGGATCAAGGTCTAATGATCTGCATCTCTTTAATACAGGTGTTCTGTTGATTGCCATTTTAATTTAATCCTTTCTGGTGTTGTTTACAGTGATCTCACAAAGAAACCACCTTCATCCAAGCAATTTTTTCCATCAATAGATGAATAATCTCAAAAATATAACTAGACTCTGCGACGCTTGGGAGGACGGCATCCGTTATGAGGAACGGGTGTTACGTCACGAATGGAAACTACCTCAAGACCTGCAGCATTAAGAGCGCGGATTGCGGCCTCACGACCTGAACCGGGTCCCTTAACAAATACGTCAACGTACTTAAGACCGTGAATAACGGCAGCCTTTGTAGCCGTTTCAGCAGCCATCTGTGCAGCATAGGGAGTAGATTTCTTTGAACCTCTAAAACCAAGACCACCGGCACTTGCCCAGCTTAATGCGTTACCTTCAGCATCGGTCAATGTTACGATGGTGTTATTGAAGGAAGCCTGGATATGTGCCTGTCCGCGTTCAACGTTTTTCTTTACGCGCTTTTTTGTTACTTTTTTTGCAACTTTAGCCATTTTAAACTAACCTACTTTCTTTGATTACAAATGTTGATCTGTTACGTCGGTTCTATGCACACCGACCGGGTGAATTATTTCTTCTTGTTAGCAACCGTACGCTTGGGACCTTTGCGGGTACGAGCGTTGGTCTTGGTCTTCTGTCCGCGAACGGGAAGACCCTTACGGTGACGGATACCTCTGTAGCATCCGATTTCCTGAAGTGTCTTGATGTTGAGAGCCACTTCACGACGAAGGTCACCCTCTACCATGTAGTGCTGTTCAATAACTTCACTGATTTTCTTAACTTCATCATCGGTTAAGTCCCTAACTCTGGTGTCGGGGTTAACCTTTGCTGCTTCGAGAATTTTGTTTGAAGATGCTCTACCGATACCGTAGATGTAGGTCAAACCTATCTCGACGCGCTTTTCTCTGGGTAAGTCAATACCTGCGATACGAGCCATTTAAATTTCCTCCAAATCTCGCGCTTTCACGCGTGTGCGCACTTAAAAGTGCAAATGATTGATTGAGGCGGATCATTCCGCCCGACCGGGACGGCTCCCGGTTTTTCCGACAAGGTACGAATCTGCCGTTTAATCAGATTCTTGTGGTATCAATCGCATCGGGGAGGCCCGAATAACGGAACCCTCGACGCTTGCGGGCAATACCCGACAATATATACCAAATCCCTAAGGATTATCAACCCTGTCTCTGCTTGTGCTTGGGATTCTCACAGATAATTCTGATCTTTCCCTTGCGTTTGATTACTTTGCATTTCTCGCAAATCGGTTTTACAGAAGATCTTACTTTCATAACGTCCTCCTTTCAGTTCTCCTGCGGTCACAAAAAGACCGAGTATCATCATATCACAACAATTTGCTTGTTGCAACAATGAATTTCATTTATTTTTCGCCGTTTATTTGTCTCTCCAAATAATGCGACCCTTGGTAAGATCGTAGGGCGAAAGTTCGAGAGTAACTTTGTCTCCGGGAAGTATGCGAATGAAGTTCTGGCGAAGCTTTCCGCTGATGTGTGCAAGCACCTGATGACCGTTTTCAAGTTCAACCTTGAACATGGTGTTGGGAAGCTTCTCAATTACTGTTCCTTCTATTTCAATTACATCGGATTTAGACATTCGATTCTCCTTTATCAATCCTTCTTAAGTGTCAGTATCTCGGGTTCACCTTCCGTGATAAGGATGGTGTTTTCATAGTGTGCTGCGGGGGATCCGTCTTCGGTGACAACCGTCCAGTCGTCATCCAGCCAGCAAACCTCCCAGCCCCCCATTGCTATCATGGGTTCGATTGCAAGAGTCATGCCGGGTTGAAGTTTAATCCCGTGCTTTTTCTGACGGAAGTTGGGAATCTGGGGATCCTCATGAAGATGAGTTCCGATCCCGTGTCCCACCAGATCTCTTACGATACCGTAACCGAAAGGTGTTACGTAATCATCGATGGCATTTGAAATATCATAAAGGTAGTTACCCGCCTTAGCCATCTTTATTCCCTCAAAGAAGGATTGCTTCGTAACATCCATAAGCTTCTGAACATCGGGGGAAACCTGTCCCACTCCGAAGGTCCTTGCCATGTCGGAATGATATCCCTGATAGATCAGTCCGCAGTCAAGGCTTATGATGTCGCCTTCAACGAGTTTTCTTTTTTTACTGGGTATGCCGTGAACCACTTCCTCGTTCACCGAGGTACAAATGGATGCGGGATATCCGTTGTAGTGAAGGAAGTTCGGAACCCCGCCGTAGCTTCTTATAAGTCTGTCACCCTCCACATCAATGTCCTTTGTGGTGATCCCGGGTGCTATCATCTTTTCAAGTTCTGCAAATACCTCGCTCAAAAGCCTGCAGGATTCACGCATAAGCTCTATTTCGCGGGGAGACTTGATTGTAACTGACATACGACCTCCCAATTTATCCAAGAATGGAAACAATGCTGTCAAAAACTTCATTGAGTGATACCGTTCCGTCAACCTCTTTCAGGATACCCTTCTTTCCGTAGTACTCAATAAGGGGCTGTGTCTGCTTATGATATACATCAAGACGATTCTTAACCGTTTCGGGCTTATCGTCATCTCTTAAGATAAGAGTGTTTCCGCACTTGTCGCAGATGTTTTCTTTCTTCGGTGCGGCATATACAACGTGATAGGTCGCTCCGCAGTTTACGCAGGCTCTGCGTCCCGACATACGGGTGATGATGTTCTCATCGGGAACATCGATGTTGATGGCGAAATCAACCTGATCGTTAAGCTTGGTAAGGGCTTCGTCAAGAACCTCGGCCTGGGGAATGGTTCTGGGGAAACCGTCAAGCACGTATCCGTTCTTGCAGTCATCCTTGGAAACTCTGTCCAAAAGGATCTTTACGGTAAGTTCATCGGGAACAAGAAGACCCTTGTCCATGTACTGCTTTGCTTCCTTGCCGAGTTCCGTTCCGTTCTTGATATTCGCACGGAAGATGTCTCCTGTGGAAATATGGGGAAGATTGTATTTTTCGCTTATCATTTCAGCCTGGGTTCCTTTGCCCGCTCCGGGCGCACCCAACATTATTATTTTCATGTGAACCTCCTGTGTTTATCTTTAAAAAAGCCGGTTTTACAATCGGATCTTTTAAGGACAAACGCAAAACGCACAATATCGGAGCAGGATAATCCTGCTCCGAATGCGTTATTCTTACTGATTTAAAAATCCCTTGTAATTTCTTACCAGCATCATGCTCTCAATCTGATTGAGAGTTTCAATGATAACACTTACGATAATGATAAGGCTGGTACCAAGGAAGGTAACGGTTGCCTGGAATACTCCGTAGAAGATATAAGGAAGTACGCCGATTATCATAAGTCCGATAGCGCCGATAAAGATGATGGCGTTAAGGATGTTCGAAATATAGTCGCTGGTGGACTTACCGGGCCTGATACCGGGAATGAAACCGTTGGACTTCTTTAAGTTGTCCGCAAGTTCCAAGGGGTTAAAAGTAATCGAGGTGTAGAAATATGCAAACACGATTACCAAAATGCAGTAAATCAAAAGTCCTATTGAATAGAGGGGTCTTGCTTTGCTAACCCAGTTCTGTGAGTTAAGAACTGCAAGAACCGTTGCCCAGAAACCTGTTCCTTTGTATCCGGCAAGGTTTGAGATGATGCCGGGTGTCTGTAAAAGAGACGAAGCAAAGATAATGGGCATAACACCCGCCGTATTAACACGGATCGGGATGTTCGAAGCGGTGGGGCCTCCGATCTTGGAGCCTGCGCTTCTTCTTGCGTACTGTACGGGGATCTTGCGAACGCCTGCATTTAAGACTACAACAAGCATTACCATAAGTACGAGAATTGCAATGATGATAACCGTTGCAAGAATCTGGTTTGCGATCCTGGGAGTCTCACCGTTTTCGTTTGCTCCGAATACAAATCTCTGGAACAAAGAAGCAAGATCGGCGGGAACTCTTGCGATGATGTTAACAAGAAGGATGATGGAGATACCGTTTCCGATACCCTTTTCATTAATTCTTTCACCAATCCACATAACGAAGGCAGAACCTGCGGTTAATGCGGCTACAACGGTAATTACGCTGAATACGCCGTAATTCTTGATGAGACCTTCTCCACCGAAAGAAACGGCCATAGCGGTTGCTTCGATAAGTGCAAGTCCGACGGTTACGTAACGGGTGATGGAAGCGATCTTCTTTCTGCCCTCGCCGCCTTCTTTTTGCATCTCTTCGAGTGCGGGGATCGCAATCGTAAGAAGCTGCATGATAATCGAAGATGTAATGTAAGGTGTGATGTTAAGTGCAAGTAAGGACATGTTCATGAAAGAACCGCCGGTAAATGCATCAAGGAAGTTAAATGAATCGCCAAGCTGGGTCTCCATCCACTGTCTAACCCAATCGGGATCAACGCCGGGAACCGGTAACTGACAACCGATTCTTACGACGATAATCATCACAACCGTGAATAATAGCTTAGTACGTATTTCTTTAATCTTTAAAGCGTCTCTAAGTTTTTTGAACATTAGATCACCTCTGCAGTTCCACCAAGTTTCTCAATTGTCTCCTTAGCGGTTTCGCTGTAGGCGTTTACCTTAACATTGAGCTTTTTGGTAAGTTCGCCGTTGCCAAGAAGCTTAACTCCGTCTGCAGGGTTCTTAATGATTCCCTGTGCCATAAGTGCTTCAACGTCAACGGTAGTGCCGTTATCAAACACTTCTAATGCACTGATGTTAATCGCAACGATTTCCTTGTGGTTTCTGTTCTTGAAACCTCTCTTGGGAATACGTCTGTATAAAGGCATCTGACCGCCTTCGAAACCGATTCTGGGAGCTCCGGAACGTGCTTTCTGTCCCTTGTGGCCCTTACCTGCGGTCTTACCGTTTCCCGAACCGTGTCCGCGTCCGCGTCTAAAATTATCGCTGTGTTTGGAGCCTTCTGCGGGTCTTAAATTAGATAATTCCATTGTGACACCTCCTCCTGTTTTAAGCTTCTTCTACCTTAACCAAATGTCTTACCTGCCAAACCATGCCTCTTACGGCATCGTTGTCGGGAAGCTCTACCGTGTGGTTAACCTTGTGAAGTCCAAGTGCCTCAACGGTTGCTCTGTGCTTGGGAACAGCACCGATAGTAGATTTAACTAAAGTAATTTTTAACTTTTTTACTTTCTTTGTTGCCATGTTCTCCGCCTCCTTAAGCCATTACTTCACTCACGGACTTGCCGCGGTTTGCAGCAACCTGCTCGGGAGTCTTTAACTGACTTAAGCCCTCGATGGTTGCAAGAACAACGTTCTGCTTATTGTTGGAGCCGAGAGACTTGGTACGAATATTCTTAATTCCTGCAAGTTCGCATACGCTACGAGCGGGACCGCCTGCGATAACACCGGTACCTTCGGGAGACTTCTTAAGTAATACAGTAGCCGAACCGAATTTTCCTACATAGTCGTGGGAGATCGAATTGTTCTCGTCAAGTGCAACACTTACAAGATTCTTCATAGCGTCTTCTTTACCCTTACGAATAGCTTCCGGTACTTCTGCAGCTTTTCCAAGGCCGGCGCCTACGTGACCGTTACCGTCACCAACAACAACCAAAGCAGTGAAACGCATATTACGTCCGCCCTTAACAACCTTCGTAACACGCTTGATGGAAACCACCTTCTCACTGAACTCCATGTTTGTTGTATCAATCATAGTGCGTTTCATGTGATGCTTTCTCCTTCCTTAGAACTCTAAGCCGGCTTCTCTTGCCGCTTCTGCCAATGCTGCAACCTTACCCTGGTAAATAAATCCGCCTCTGTCATAAACAACGGTCTTAATACCCTTTTCAAGTGCACGCTTTGCAATTACAGTTCCCAAATATGCCGCAGCTTCGACGTCGTTTGTCTTCTTAAGCTCAGCCTTTACATCCTTTTCGGAAGTAGATGCTGCAACCAAAGTCTTACCAACCGTATCATCGATAATTTGAGCATACATGTGGTTGTTACTGCGAAATACCGCAAGGCGGGGTCTTTCGGCAGTGCCTGCAAAACGGTTGCGAATTTTAATGTGTTTTTTAACACGGACTTTCTGTCTTGATTCTTTTGTAACCATTTTCACACTCTCCTTATCTATTATTTCTTACCGGTCTTACCGACTTTACGTCTGATAACTTCATCGGCATATTTGATTCCCTTGCCCTTATAAGGCTCAGGTCTTCTCTTGTCTCTGATTTCGGCCGCAAACTGTCCGACCTTTTCTTTATCGATACCCTTAACGGTGATTACGTTACCTTCAACTACGGTCTCGATGCCCTCAGGATCGTTCATCTCAACCGGATGTGAATAACCAAGAGAAAGGGTAAGCTTCTTGCCTGCCTTGGCAGCTCTGTAACCTACGCCGTTAACTTCAAGCTTCTTCTCGTATCCGGAAGTAACGCCTACAACCATGTTGTTGATGAGCGTTCTTGTTAAACCGTGAAGGGACTTCATCTTCTTTAATTCGTTGGGTCTGGAAACCAGAACTTCGGTTCCCTCAACCTTGATTTCCATTTCCTTGGGTAATACTCTTTCAAGAGTTCCCTTAGGACCTTTTACAGTCACTTTATTATTTTCTGCAACACTTACAGTTACGCCTGCAGGTATCGCGATTGGCATTCTACCTATACGTGACATGCCCGTACCTCCTGTATTTTTAAACTGTTGATAATTACCATACAAAGCAAAGAACTTCGCCGCCGACCTTAAGCTCACGAGCCTTCTTGTCGGTTACAACGCCCTGGTTGGTGGAGATGATTGCTACACCGAGTCCGCCGAGAACCTTGGGAAGATCTTCTTTGTTTGCGTAAACTCTTAAACCGGGCTTAGAAATTCTCTGAAGACCGGAAATAATCTTTTCGTTCTTGTCTGCGCCGTACTTTAAAGTGATGTGAATCGTCTTAAAAGCGCCGCTTTCAACAACGTCAAACTTCTTGATATAACCTTCATCCAGAAGAATCTGAGCTATGGAAAGCTTCATCTTGGATGCGGGAACATCTACCGTATCATGTTTAGCAGTGTTTGCGTTACGAATTCTTGTAAGCATATCTGCAATAGGGTCGTTAACTGCCATTTGACTATCCTCCTTTAAGTATTTCCTACCAGCTTGACTTCTTCATGCCGGGGATTTCACCCTTGTACGCAAGTTCACGGAAGCAAACTCTGCAAATACCGTATTTTCTTAATACCGCATGAGGGCGACCGCAAATCTTACAACGTGTGTAAGCTCTGGTGGAGAACTTGGGCTTCTTCTGCTGTTTAAGCTTCATTGCTGTTTTAGCCATGAATTTACTTCCTCCTTATTTCGCAAAGGGCATGTTGAACAGTCTTAACAATTCACGTGCCTCTTCATCTGTCTTTGCTGTTGTAACGAAGATAATGTCCATACCGCGAACCTTATCTACCTTATCGTATTCGATTTCAGGGAAGATGATCTGTTCCTTGATACCGAGTGCATAGTTTCCTCTGCCATCGAAACCGTTGGGGTTTACACCTCTGAAGTCGCGGACACGAGGAAGTGCAAGGTTAATAAGACGGTCTGCAAACTCGTACATCTTCTCGCCGCGAAGGGTAACCTTACAACCGATTGCCTGTCCCTCACGAATCTTGAAGTTAGCCACAGACTTCTTTGCCTTTGTGATAATCGCCTTCTGACCGGTGATTGTTTCCATGTCCTTAACAGCGGATTCAAGAATCTTGGCATTTTCCTTTGCTTCGCCAACGCCCATATTAACGACGATCTTATCGAGCTTCGGAACTTCCATAACGTTTTTGTAGCCAAACTTGTCAGTCATGGCTTTAACAATTTCGTCTTTGTATAAATCTTTAAGTCTTGACACTTATATTGCCTCCTTCCGAATTAGTCGATCACTTCGCCGGTAGCCTTAGCAAAACGAACCTTTTTGTCTTTGTCCATCTTGAAGCCGACTCTTGTTGCTTTTCCCTTGAACACAAGCATTACATTGGAGATGTCGATAGGAGCTTCCTTCTCAACGATCCCGCCGTTCTGATTTGCCTGTGAGGGCTTCATATGCTTGGTAACCATGTTGATGCCTTCAACAACGATCTTTGAATTCTTGGCATCTACGGAAAGAACCTTACCTTCTTTTCCGTTATCTTTTCCTGCGATAACCTTAACGGTATCGCCCTTTTTAATCTTTAATGCTGACATAGTATACCTCCTACAGAACTTCGGGAGCCAAAGAAACGATCTTGGTGAACTGTTTCTCACGAAGCTCTCTCGCTACAGGTCCAAAAATACGGGTTCCCTTGGGTTCCTTGTCATCTTTGATGATAACTGCAGCATTCTCGTCAAATTTTATATAGGAGCCGTCTTTACGACGAGCGCCCTTAACAGTGCGAACTACAACAGCCTTAACAACGTCACCCTTCTTAACGATTCCGCCGGGGGTAGCATCTTTAACGCTGGCTACGATTACGTCGCCTATGTTAGCATATCTTCTTGTAGATCCGCCGGAAACACGGATGCAAAGCAATTCCTTAGCACCGGTGTTATCAGCAACCTTCAATCTGCTTTCCTGTTGAATCATGCTATTTCTCCTTCCAATGCTTACTTAGCTTTTTCTACGATCTCGACAAGTCTCCATCTCTTATCTTTGGAAAGAGGTCTTGTCTCCATTACTTTAACGGTATCTCCTACCCGGCATTCGTTGTTCTCGTCATGAGCCTTAAGCTTGTAGGTCTTCTTAACGATCTTTCCGTAAAGAGGATGCTTTACGTGATCTTCAACCGCAACAGTGATTGTCTTGTCCATCTTGTCGCTGACAACCTTACCGGTACGTGTTTTTCTTAAATTTCTTTCTTCCACGACTTTAGTCTCCTTTCAAATCTTCCGATGCCGCCATTACGCCTCAGCCTTGGACTTTGCAGTCATAACAGTCTGAATTCTGGCAATGTTCTTTCTTACTTCCTGAATTCTTGCTGTGTTATCAAGCTGGTTTGTGGCATTCTGGAATCTTAAGTTAAAAAGTTCCTTTTTAGCGTCGGTCAATTCCTTGGCTAATTCCGCAGTTGTCTTTGCGTTTAAGCTTTCAACATACTTATTAATTTTCATTAGATGCACCGCCTTCCAAGTCCGCTTTGGAAACTATCTTACATTTGCAAGGAAGCTTGTGTGATGCCAGGCGCAATGCTTCTTTCGCGGTCTCCTCAGGAACACCTGCGATCTCGAACAATACGCGTCCGGGCTTTACTACTGCAACCCAGTATTCAACCGTACCTTTACCGGAACCCATACGGGTTTCAGCAGGCTTCGTGGTGATGGGCTTATCGGGGAAAATCTTGATCCAAACCTGACCGCCACGTTTTACGTATCTTGTCATGGCAACACGGGCTGCCTCGATCTGATTGGATTTAATCCAGCTGGGTTCTGTTGCAATTATACCGTAATCACCGTATGTAATGGTGTTACCGCGTGTAGCCTTTCCTGCCATGGTGCCGCGGAACTGCTTACGACGCTTAACTCTCTTAGGCATTAACATTATTTATCGCTCCCTTCCTTGTTAGATTTTGTAGGAAGGACCTCACCCTTGTAGATCCAAACCTTAACTCCGAGCTTACCGTAAGTGGTATCTGCTTCTGCAAATCCGTAGTCGATGTCAGCTCTGAGTGTCTGAAGCGGAATAGTGCCTTCGCTGTAGGTTTCGGTACGAGCGATATCTGCACCGCCCAAACGTCCGCCAACGCTGGTCTTGATTCCGAGTGCTCCGGCCTTCATGGTTCTGGACATGCCGGACTTCATAGCACGACGGAAGGAAACACGGTTCTCAAGCTGCTGAGCAATAGATTCCGCAACAAGCTGAGCGTCCTTATCGGGCTTCTTGATTTCCTTGATGTCTACAAGAACCTTCTTGCCTGTAAGCTTGGCAATTTCGTTCTTTGTAACTTCGATTTCCTGACCGCCCTTACCGATGATAACACCGGGCTTTGCGGTGAAGATGATAACCTTAACTCTGTCAGAAGCTCTTTCGATCTCGATTTTGCTTACGCCGCTGGCATAGAGTTTCTTCTTAAGGTATTTTCTGATGTTGTAGTCTTCAACTAAATAATCCGAGAATTCTGATTCGGCATACCATCTTGAATCCCAATCCTTAATGACGCCGACTCTAAGTCCGTGAGGATTAACTTTCTGTCCCATTCCTATTCCTCCTATCTTTCATCAAGCACAACGGTGATGTGGCTTAATCTCTTTTCGATTCTGTAAGCTCTACCCTGTGCGCGGGGCCTTACTCTCTTCATGATGGGTCCCTTGTTTGCGAAACATTCGGCAACAAAAAGGTTGTCGGCGTTCATGCCGTTATTGTTTTCCGCATTAGCGATTGCGGATTCCAAAAGCTTCTTGATAATACTTGAACCATATCTGGGATTGTATGTAAGGATTGCAAGTGCAGTCTTAGCATCCTTTCCTCTGATGGCATCCAATACGAAACAAGCCTTCTGTACGGAAATTCTTGCGTAAGATAATTTTGCTGAAGGTCTTGTATCCTTATTTGCGTTTCTTTCTCTCTTTATTTGAGATCTATGTCCTTTAGCCATAGATAAGTCCTCCTTTCAAGTTATCTTACTTTACCTTGCTCTTCTTTTCGTCCTTGCCGTGGCCTCTGAAGGTTCTGGTAGCAACGAATTCGCCGAGCTTATGTCCAACCATGTCTTCGGTAACATATACCGGTACATGCTTACGTCCGTCATGAACGGCAATCGTGTGTCCTACGAAGGACGGGAAGATTGTCGAACGGCGCGACCAGGTCTTGATGACCTGCTTCTGTCCGGATGCATTCATAGCGTCAACCTTCTTAAGAAGGCTTGCGTCTGCGAAAGGTCCTTTTTTAATTGATCTTGCCATTTAAGTGTCCTCCTGTATTATTTAATAGCCTTGCCGTTACGTCTTCTTACGATGAGCTTGTCGGAAGCCTTCTTGGACTTACGTGTCTTAAGACCGAGAGCAGGCTTGCCCCAAGGTGTGCTGGGACCGGGACGACCGATACCACACTTACCTTCACCACCACCATGAGGGTGATCGTTGGGGTTCATAACCGAACCGCGAACCGTGGGACGAATGCCCATGTGACGCTTACGGCCTGCCTTACCGAGATTGATAAGGCTGTGGTCTACGTTGCCTACAACACCTACTGTTGCACGGCATACAAGGGGAACCATTCTCATCTCGCCCGAAGGAAGACGAAGTGTTGCGTACTTTCCTTCTTTAGCAAGAAGCTGAGCGCTGTTTCCGGCTGAACGAACAAGCTGTCCGCCCTTACCGGGATAAAGCTCGATATTGTGAACCTGAGTACCGATGGGAATCTCTGAAAGAGGAAGGCAGTTGCCAACTCTGACTTCGGCCTTTGCTCCGTTCATAACCTTCATTCCGTCGGTAAGTCCTTCGGGAGCAAGGATGTATCTCTTCTCGCCGTCCGCATAGCACAGAAGAGCGATGTTTGCTGTTCTGTTGGGATCGTACTCGATACCGATTACGGTTGCGGGGATGTCATCCTTAAGTCTCTTGAAATCTACGATTCTGTATTTCTTCTTGTTTCCTCCGCCGATGTGTCTGACGGTGATTTTACCCTGATTGTTACGACCTGCAGTCTTGGGGATTGCAACACAAAGGCTCTTTTCGGGAGTGGTCTTCGTGATTTCCGCAAAATCGGAACCGGTCATATTTCTTCTGGAGGGTGTATAGGGCTTATAAGTCTTGATAGCCATTTTTAATCTCCTTTACAATGATTTGTTGTCACGCTTCATATGCGTATAATCGAAGGTTTAAATTATAAACCTGCAAAGATTTCGATGTCCTTGCTGTCGGCAGTTAACCAAACGATTGCTTTCTTGGTCGCTGCGGTCTTGCCTTCGGTACGTCCGCGACGCTTTGTCTTTCCGTCGCAGTTTACGGTGTTAACGCGCTTAACCTTAGCACCTGCAAACATCTTTTCAACCGCTTCCTTGATCTGAGACTTGTTAGCGTCGGTGTGAACAAGGAAGGTGTATTTCTTTTCGCCTATACCGGACATACTCTTTTCGGTAAGTACCGGCTTAAGGATTACGTCATAGTATTGAATTGCTGCCATTATGCGTACACCTCCTCAATCTTCTTGGCTGCATCCTTGGTAAGTACCAAAACGCCGCCCTTCATGATGTCGTATACGTTGATCTCACCAACGAGTGTGGTGTCAACACCGGGAAGGTTTCTTGCGGAAAGAACAACGTTTGCATCGTTCTCAGCCAAAACAACGAGTCCCTTATCTACTTTTAAGTTGCTCATTACCGTTGCAAAGTTCTTGGTCTTGATCTCGTCAAATTTAAGCTCGCTTACAACGATAAGCTTTTCAGCCTGAAGACGGCTGGTGAGTGCAGACTTGAGAGCTGCTCTCTTTTCCTTCTTGTTAAGCTTGAAGGAATAATCGCGGGGTACGGGAGCGAATACTACGCCGCCGCCTGTCCACTGAGGAGATCTGGTTGAACCCTGACGTGCGTGTCCGGTTCCCTTCTGTCTCCAAGGCTTTCTTCCGCCACCGGAAACTTCGGAACGGGTCTTAGCCTTCTGAGTTCCCTGGCGAAGATTTGCGAGCTGCTGGGTTACAGCCATGTGTACCAGATGCTCGTTTACTTCTACATTAAATACGGCGTCGCTTAAGTCCATCTTTTCGACTTCTTTGCCGTCCATATTATAAACAGATACTTTTGCCATCTGAATGGTCCTCCTTCCGATCTTTCTTAGGCGTTAGCCTTAACGGTTTCTTTGATTGTGACTAATGCCTTCTTGGGTCCGGGTACCGAGCCCTTAACAAGCAATAAGTTGTTTTCTGCGTCAACTCTTACTACTTCAAGGTTCTGTACGGTAACCTTTACGTGTCCCATGTGACCGGGCATTCCTTTTCCCTTAAATACGCGGCTGGGTGAAGAACAAGCACCGTTTGAACCCTGATGACGATGGAACTTGGAACCGTGCTTCATGGGTCCTCTGTGCTGACCAAGTCTCTTGATAGCACCCTGGAATCCTTTACCCTTGGAAAGAGCGGTTGCGTCGATCTTGTCGCCTGCTGCAAAGATGTCAGCCTTGATCTCAGCGCCAAGAGTGTACTCGGAAGTGTTTTCGAACTTGAATTCTCTTACGAATCTCTTGGTGGTGGTGCCGGCCTTTGCAAAGTGACCTTTCTCAGCCTTGTTCGCGCCGTGAGCGTGAACATATGCCTTCTTGCCGTTGGCGTCCTTGTTGACGATTCTTTCCTTTTTCTCGGCGAAGCCTACCTGAACAGCTTCGTAACCGTCATTCTCTTTTGTTTTAACCTGTGTTACTACACAAGGTCCTGCCTGAAGAACGGTAACAGGTACGAGTGAACCGTCTTCGTTGAAGATTTGAGTCATTCCGACTTTTGTAGCTAAGATTGCTTTCTTCATTTTTTCTCCTCTCTTTTGTGGCGGAATCCTTTGGGGATTCACACAAAGTCTACAGCGGAGTGAATTCTCACTCATTCTAGTTGTAGAGGCTTTGTTAACTTGTTTGGTGGATGAATTACTTCATCTTAATATCAATGCTTACACCGGCAGGCATTTCGAGTCTCTGAAGAGCTTCGACTGTCTTCTGCGTGGGAGTAATGATATCAATGAGTCTTTTGTGCGTTCTCTGTTCGAACTGTTCTCTGGAATCTTTGTACTTATGTACAGCACGAAGAATCGTAACAACTTCCTTTTTAGTAGGAAGCGGAACAGGACCGCTGACCTGAGAGCCGTTCTTCTTAACGGTCTCGATGATTTTCTTGGCAGACGCATCGCTTAACTGATGATCGTATGCCTTCAGGGTGCTTCTCATCACTTGACTTGCCATAAAAAAAGTCTCCTCCTATTCGTACTTTTGAATCTACGTACGACAAGCGGCGACTGTACACTCTCCCGTGCGTGTCCTACTGCCTTGTAAAAAATGA
>JAEEGL011472196.1_pt1 | contig 17264 bp, 13 predicted proteins | sample 9134231 | NCBI WGS metagenome assembly JAEEGL01 (sample SAMN16246548, study PRJNA631951) | gut metagenome | biome: gut microbiome; feature: rumen; material: fiber-attached | host: Bos | place: Iran: Karaj | collected 2018-10
AGCTGCTGCTGACCAACAACCTTGGCATCATAGTAATCTGAAAGCTTCTTGATAACCTCCTGAGCGTAATTAAAATCACTCTCAGAAATCTGGATTTTTTCCTTGGGATCCATTTTATTCTCCTTAAATTGTGGAACATTAGGGACGGTTCTTAGGTGGAACATCGGGGACGGTTCTTTCGTCCCAAGGCTTTGGGACGAAAGAACCGTCCCCTTGTTCCACCTAAGAATCGTCCCCTTGTTCCACTTTTATCTTATTATGGTTGCAAGATTTCTCATTATACCTGCGGCGATATCCGGCTTATTCATGGAATAAACGTGAATATGACTCACTCCGTTTGAAATAAGATCGATGATCTGGTCGCTGGCATAGATGATACCTGCTTCCTTCATCTTCTCAGGATCGTCAGCAAAGCGATCAACCATGATCTTCATCTTCTGTGGAATTGTTGATCCGGATAAAGCAACACTTCTTGCTACCTGCTTTGCATTGGTAATAGGCATGATTCCCGGAAGAACAGGAACTTCGATGCCCTTTTCTCTTATGCGATACAGAAACTGATATAAAGTTGAATTGTCAAAAAACATCTGAGTGGTCAGAAAGTCGCACCCCGCCTCAACCTTTTCTTTTAAATGCATAATATCCTCTGACTGCCTTGCGCACTCCACATGTCCCTCGGGATAGCAGGCGCCTCCGATGCAAATATTCTCATCCAGAGATTTGATGTCATAGATAAGCTGTGTTGCATGGTCGTAGTCATAACAAATACGGCCTTCCTTTGGAATGTCACCGCGAAGGGCCATGATGTTCTCAATGCCCTTTTCTTTGTAGACCGAAATCATTTCTTTAACGTATTCTTTGGTGGATGAAACGCAGGTAAGATGCGCAATAACAGGGGTCTCATATTTATCCTGAAGGTCAGCTGCAATATTTGCAGTATTCTTGCTGGTGCCACCGCCGGCGCCATAGGTAACGCTCATAAAGTCAGGCTTAAGGGCAGCAATCTCAGCTGCAGCCTTCTCTACTGCCTCATATCCCGCATCAGTCTTTGGAGGGAATACCTCAAAGGAAAGTGTTACTTCTTTTTCTCTGATTATGTCTTTTATCTTCATACGTTTATCTCCGCCTTTACGCCGAGCTCATCCTTGTTCTTTTCAAGGATCGGTGAAACGACTTCTTTAAGGAACTTCTCCACCTGATGAGCACTGCAGCCCACATACTTCTTTGGATCCATGGAAGCCTGAAGCTCTTCAAGGCTTAAGTGGAATGCAGGGTCTGCTGCGATAAGTTCAAGAAGGTTGTTGTCCTTACCCTCTACCTTAACGGTCTTGCCTGCCTCCATTGAAAGCTCACGGATTCTCTCGTGAAGTTCCTGTCTGTCACCGCCTGCCTTAACCGCATCCATCATGATGTTTTCTGTAGCCATGAATGGAAGCTCCGCCAGCATGTGCTTTTCAATAACCTTAGGATAAACCACAAGGCCGTCAACAACGTTGAGGCAAAGATCAAGAACACCGTCAGTTGCAAGGAAGCCTTCAGGAATTGAAAGTCTCTTATTAGCGGAATCATCAAGAGTTCTCTCAAACCACTGAGAAACCTCCGTAATTGCAGGATTAAGTGTATCTACGATAACGTATCTTGAAAGAGAACAGATTCTCTCACTTCTCATTGGGTTTCTCTTGTAAGCCATGGCTGATGAACCGATCTGGCTCTTTTCGAAGGGTTCCTCAACCTCTTTTAAATGCTGAAGAAGTCTGATATCCTGAGCCATCTTTGTAGCTGATGAGCAGATTCCTGCAAGAACGTTCACAACCTTCATGTCAATCTTACGGCTGTAGGTCTGACCTGAAACTGCCATGCAGCCCTTGTAGCCAAGCTTTTCAGCCAGCATAGGATCCAGCTTATCAACCTTTGAAAGGTCTCCGTCAAAGAGCTCAAGGAAGGATGCCTGTGTTCCTGTGGTTCCCTTTGAACCAAGGAGCTTCATATTATCAAGAACATAATCAAGGTCCTCGAGATCGATTGTGAAATCCTGCAGCCAAAGTGTAGCTCTTTTACCTACTGTTGTAGGCTGTGCAGGCTGGAAATGTGTAAAGCCAAGTGTGGGCTGATCCTTATATTTATCAGCAAAATTAGCAAGCTCAGCGATGACATTTACAAGCTTTTTGCGAACAAGCTTTAAAGCTTCTGTCATTACGATGATATCTGTGTTATCACCAACATAGCAGCTTGTGGCGCCAAGATGGATGATACCCTTTGCCTTGGGGCACTGCTGTCCGTATGCATATACATGGCTCATAACATCGTGGCGAACTTCCTTCTCTCTTGCCCTTGCAACCTCGTAGTTGATGTCATCCTGATGAGACTTGAGCTCGTCTATCTGCTCCTGTGTAATGTTAAGACCAAGTTCCTTCTCTATTTCAGCCAGGGCGATCCAAAGTCTTCTCCAGGTCCTGAACTTCATATCCTGGGAAAAAATGTATTGCATCTCCTTGCTGGCATAACGCTCTGATAATGGGCTGCTGTAACGATCTGTACTCATATCTTCCTCCAATTTTTGCTAAAAATGACGGAACCCAGTCTGTCATACTTAAAATATACAAATCATTCTCATTGTGCTAAGAATTCCATCAAGCCCAAAACATCAAGTACTCGTGCAAACGCACTCGCACTTAATTGGTCTTGATTCCATAGCACAAAAATCGACTGATTTATATATTTTTACGTATGCCAACCTCTGTTCCTGTAATTCGTTAAATCCAAACAATAAAATTATCGTTCGAACTCTCCTCTAATATCTTCCTTTGGTGGGTCTACAGGGTAATTTCCTGTAAAGCATCCTTTGCAGATTCCAAGATTTCCGCCCACCATTTCCTCAAGACGTTCAATTCCTAGGTAAGCCAGTGAATCTGCGCCTATGATCTTGCAGATATCATCTACATTTCTGTTATAGGCAATAAGCTGATCCCTTGCGGGAACGTCGGTTCCAAAGTAGCAGGGCCATAAGAAAGGCGGTGAACTTACCCTCATATGTACCTCTTTTGCCCCGGCATCCCGAAGCATGCGGACAATTCTATCTGAAGTGGTTCCACGAACAATGGAATCATCTATCATTATAATACGTTTGCCGGAAACTGCGCTCTTTAGGGCATTTAACTTCACCTGAACGCTGGATTCGCGGTTCTTTTGCTTGGGCTTTATGAATGTCCTTCCTATGTAGGAGTTCTTTACAAAGGCTTGTCCGTAAGGAATTCCGGACTCCAGCGCATAGCCAAGAGCTGCCACATTTCCTGACTCGGGAACACCTACTACCATATCTGCATCCACCGGTGAATCCTTTGCAAGAAATCTTCCTGCTGCGATTCTGGCATCATAAACACTGATGCCGTCTATAGTGGAATCGGGTCTTGAAAAATAAATATATTCAAAGATGCATCTGGCGTGCTGATCCTTAGGAAGGCACATTGATTTATCAGACCTGATGCCATACTCAGGTGAAATAGTAACTATCTCTCCCGGCTCCACATCCCTTATAAATGTGGCTCCGATTGTGTCCAAAGCACAGGTCTCGGAAGCAAGGATATAGCAGTTCTCTCTTCTTCCAATTACAAGGGGCTTAAAGCCGTAAGGATCTCTTGCACCAATAAGCTTTCTTGGCGACATGATAACAAGGCTGTAGGCGCCCTTTATCCTCTGCATGGCCTTACCAACTGCCTCTTCAACAGAATTTGTCACCAGTCTCTCTCTGGCAATCAGATATGCAATTACTTCCGAATCAATCGTAGTCTGGAAAATGGCACCGGTATAAGCCAGCTCATGACGAAGCTGTGGTGCATTGACAAGGTTACCGTTATGGGCAAGACCCAAAGTACCCTTTACATAATTAAGAACAAGTGGCTGAGCATTTTCTCTTGTGCTGCTGCCCGCCGTAGAATAGCGCACATGACCAACACCTATATCACCCTTGAGTGTATCAAGGATATCAGGCGTAAATGCCTCATTTACAAGGCCCATGTCTTTGTAACTTACAACCTTACCTTTGGGGCCGTCCGTTTCGCTGACAGCAATACCGCAGCTCTCCTGTCCCCTGTGCTGAAGTGACACAAGTCCGTAGTAGATCGACTCTGCCACATCCCCTCCGTCGAAATCGTACATGCCAAAGACGCCGCACTCTTCCCCCAGATGCTTGTAACTTTCGGTTCTTACAGATTTTTCCATATTAGCTCCCAAAATAAATGTTACTACCACAAACACGAACATAATAACATCATCCGGAGCTAATGGCAATCGTCAAAATGATGGATATTTCTCCTCATATCGGGAAACCATATCCAGTATTTCCTGAGTGTATTCCGGATACTGCTGCGCCATATCCTCGATCTCTCTTTTGGCATTACCCGCAACCACATCCCTGTTGTATTCCATGCGGCGGCGAAGGGACTGCCTCTGAACATTAAGGCTGTGTCTTATCTCCACTTCTTCATTGTGGGACAAAAGAGCTTCCACCTGATGTACCCATATCTCAGGATCCTTGATGCGAAGGCGCTTAAGCATATACACAAGGTCCTTTTGATTGACATCCAGATTCTTCTGAGCATCCTCGTAGGCTTCTCTCTCTTTTACCTCCTGAAGATACTTTTCATAAAGAGCTTTAAGTTCCCTTGCATTATTTACCCTGAACTTAAGGCACAGATAATCGATAAGATTAGTGTTGTTGACATATCTGATCTTCACCTGGTTCTGAAGCATGATGAGCCTTGAGATTGACTTATTTACCCCTTTAAGTTCCATCTCAGCATTGGAGTTATGGATAAATAAATAGGTAAGGGCCACTGCCGCCATAAGGACTGAGATCATGTATCCGTAGGCAACATTCAGATTCAGCACCTTATTGAGCACCATAAGAAGCACAATGATAAGGGCCAGGGTAACCGCCACCACTATGATCAGCTTTCTGCAGTTATCCATTGTGTTTACAAGTTCTTCCTCACGATAGACATAGGCCTGATGCTCGCCATCGAGGCGCTTAAGATCGTTCTTTATCTTCTTCTGGTAGTCCTCAGCCTCAGCCAGTTTTTTGATTCCCTTCTTGGCCTCTGACTGAAGACGCTCCATGCGCTCGTACTCTTCCTCAGTCATCTTGCTCTTGCGTTTACTGAAATTCTCGCGCTTTTGCTCTGAGTCCAGTATCTTCTGGGCGCACTCATTAAGTTCCTGCCTCTGCATTTCCGGAAGGGCATCAATCTCCTCCATGTCACGCAGATGGCTCGTAACATCATAGTATTCAAGTTCAAGACTATCCAGTTCTCTGGCAGCTTCTTCCATCTGCTGAAGACAGCTTCCGATGTACTCTCTTCTCTGAACCGGATCGTCAATATCCAGATCTTTTCTGGTATAGACTATGTCATTCCAGTTCTCAAGCTCTGCCTGATTTGAAAATTCTTCTGCTCGAGATTTTCCAAAAATAGTCTCTAAAAACCCCATTTATCTGCTCCCAACCTTTTCCTTCACAAGATTTCTGTACTCTTCCTTGATACTCTTTGTCTTTTCCCCAATCTCGGTGTAGTACTCATGCATCTTGCCCTCAGCCTTGATAACTGCAATTGTGCCAAGACTGTGTTTATCCTCACTGCTGTCATAAAGCTCAATAGCTTCATTCATGCGCTTCTCAAGTTCCAGCGAAGCCTCATAGACATCCTCGTTGTCAGCCACAAAACCCACATATTCCTTGGGGCTGAGCTTCATCCTCACCGCTGTCAGATACTGGATGTAGGACTCGGGATCTCTCCCATCCTCAAAGGCCTTCAAAAACATCTTTTCCGCCCTTTCAAACAAAAAGAGCCTTGCGTACATGACGCCCTCGTTGTGCTCTATTCTGGCCCTAAGCTTTCTGTTCATGTCAGGGGTATTTGCAAGGATGAATTCATACTCCTTAAAAGCCATGCTGTAGCGGCCGTTTTTCATAAGGAAATCAGCTCTGGAAAGACGCTTCTTGTAGATGTCCATTCCGGCATTTTCCCTAAGGATCTCCTCGGTCTTATCCACCTCTTTTTTGGTGTTGTAACCCACGTAATCAAGAATTGTGCCTGCCATGGAGGCCATCGAACACCTCTTGGCATGCATGCTCCTAAGTTCGTCCGCAAGCCTGTCCAGAGAACACTCCCTGGCGATCCAGTCAAACAGCTGCTTATCAAAGCTGTCCTCGTCAAGAAGAAACGCGTTCTGCACTATGCAGTAGCACAGCTCTTCAATACAGTACACGTTCTTGCCTATCTTATCTATATGATACGGGTTCTCCGCATATGTACCTATACAAAGTATCGGTCGTCCCATATAAACTCCTAAAAATCTGCTACTAAAGTTCTACTGTCTGCTCCCATACTTTTCCTGATGATGGGAACAGCTCTCCAAAGCCCATATCCTGGACCTTTATATCCACTTCATTCACGGAACCCATGGTCATGGAAAGGCGCAGTCTTGTGGTTCCTTTAGGCCTCTTTTCCAGTCCGTCCAGAAACAGCTGAACAATCTTGGGGCTCTTTCCTGTAAGTGGAGTAATCTGAATATCCAGTACCCCGTGTTGATCAATGATAATGTCTGTCTGGGAGGAAGCCTCATACCAGTTGACTCCCGCATCCAGAAGAGCATGATAGCACTCGGTTCCGCACTTTAAGACATTCATTCCTATGTTGGATTTAAGCTTGTCCTCACCAAGAAATACAAATCTTGAAGAATTTTCGCTGGGACGTAGTCTCTCTCTTGCTGCAATGGTAGCGCCCTTGCTGAAAAGATTGTTTCCCTGGAACACACGTCTTGTCCTGCACAAAAACTCCAGGGATCTCTTGGTCCACTTTTCCTTAAAGCCGTCTCCCAGGAGGAAAATCGTTGAAACTATCCTCTCACCGCAAACTTTCTGCATGATATTCAGGAACTCGTCATCAAGTCTCTCACCGGTCCTGTGGAAAAGAGCTGCATCCTTTGGAAAGCCCTCCGGTCCCAGCTTAAGTTCATTAAACCTGTCCACATCTATTGTTGCCACCACCGGTGTAGTGTTGTGGTTAAGGGTCATCTTATAAACTCCGAGAGTATCCAGATCATAGTCACAGGCTATAACACAGTGATGCATCAGCTCATCCGGCTGATAGAGCATATAGTTGTAAAAGCTCTCCTCATGACTCTGGTAAAAGATACTCTGGGTCTTAAGCTCTAAGGCCGCCGTCACGGCATTTAAAACCTGCACCATGCGGTGGTCCAAAGACTTTGTGGTAAACATTATTGCTTCAACTCTGTCCAGGGAAAGTTCCATGGACAAGAGGGAAAGACTTCTTTTTATGAAAAGAGTAAGCAGCGCAATTGGGTCATACTCGGCATCCAGTACCTTTACAGGCTTTCCTTCCCTTGCTGCCAAAAGAAGGTCGTAGACAGGGGTGGCATCCCCATCCTCAATGTGGCGGACTGCCTCCTTGCCAAAATACCACTGATTTACATCCTTTCTTTTACAAAGGACAGTAGGAATATTATAAAGTTCTGCTCCGGCCAGCACTGAAAGAGTCTCCGGCATATCCGCATCGGAGGCAAGATAACTTATCTGGGAAACCTTATCCCCCAGATCATATCCCAGCACATAGCGCTTTTCATCTGAGTTGGAAAAAAGCATCAGTACTCATCCTTTTCTTCCATGATAGGCTTAAAGAGCATATCACAGACATTTTTCTTCTGATAATACTCCTGCATGAGCTTGTCTACTGTTTCGTAATCCTGAAGAGTCTCTCCGATCATGATGTCGTTGATCAGATTATATCTGCTGCCTGATGAATCCTTGACTATATCACTCTTGGAGATGGTGCCGCTCTCAGTGGCCACCTCGGCATTGTCCTTGCCCTCCTCGGTGATGTAATACTGCAGCTGTTCTCCAAAGAAAAGAACAAAGCAGCACACAAAGATTCCCTCGTACATCTCCATCATTTCGAGGCTCTTGTAATCATTGTCGGAATCATTGTCCAGCCTGTAGTGTACAGTGCAGTGCTTGCCAGGAGCAGTCCTGTACTCCAGCATCGTCTTGTCACTGAACTGGTACATATCAGGTAAAATATCCTCATATTCCTTAAAGAATGGGAAGAACACGCCCTGATCCATAAGTCCTTTGAGGAAATAAGCTGCAACCTCCTCATTTACCTCTTCTTCGGCTTTCTTTTCCGTAGCGTAATATCTAAGGTATGCCAGTTTGCAAACGTCCTGAAGGGGCACATTTTCCAGAGCCAGCTTCTCAATTCTGGTAAAAATATATCCGTCTGCAACTTTTCCATGAACAAAGCTGTCATAAGAATTCTGAGTAAGGAAGGCTGTCTCCACATCAGTATTGGGACCGCTGTGAACATATTCCTTGTAGATAGCGATCTTCTCACCGATATAGGAGCCGGAATAAAGCATCTGGATAAGTATCCTCTCGCAGAGAGAATAGGTATCAAGGCCAAAAGATTCAGCGGCCTTCCAGACATTCCTCATCTCCTTTATGGTTCCCTCAAAATATCTCACAAGGTAGGTCAGAAGCTGCTCGTCATACTTACCGTTATTAAAGGCATAGAATGCAATCTCTATCTCAGGCTGTGTCGGCGGATACTGATCCCTGTCGATCATCCTGCCGCAGAGACGCAGCACTGTCTTAGGATCAACCCCAAAGGTTCCGTAATCCTTAAGCCAGGAAAGTGCTCTGTCATAGAGACCTCCCATGACCATAAGCTCCAATATCTCATTTCTCTCCTTGGCTGCCAGTTCGGAAGCATCAATATCCATGAGATATTCCGTGAGCTGTCTTGTAAAGTCATTGTCATAATAGAATCTGACAAGGTTGTTTCTTATCTCATCCCTGCACTTTTTCCTAACCAGGTCTGATGCCGCCAGATCCCTGTATCTGCCCACATTGTCCATGGTGATAGTGTAGGCATTTTTTCCAAGGTCAGACAAAAACAGATCCAGATTCTCTTTTCCCTTCTGAATATAGGGAGATGCAAAGGAAAGAAGCTTGCCCGGAAGCATCATCTTCACATTACTGAAAGGAACCGTTGTGGCATATCTGTTATCATCGTGGTCCGCCAAAAGAACTGCATAATCGCTGCCATAAAGGGGCACATAAGCTCTCTCATCAGTGACGGGATATCTCATCTCCCTTTCGCACTTGTCATAAACAACAATAACGCTGCAGATTCTTTTATCCGTTACGCGTATCTCAGAGGTATGAAGCACCGCCAGAACCTTGGAGGCATTGGCCGCATCAACCATCTGCTTTGTAAGCATGTTCTTGTAAAGATAAGCCAGATCCCTGCTGATCCTGCCCTTATCAAGCTGTACCATGAGATACTTCTCAATCTGTGGAACATAGGACTCATAAAGCTCCGGATAATCCTCCCTATGCTCGTGCACATATCTGTAAAGGATGGCATTCTTGTCGTATTCCAGATAACTTTGATAGGAAAACTACATAACGACCATCCTGCTGATCTCACAGGGAAGACGTCCGTTTTCATCCGTATAAATGGACATCATGTAATATTCATAGAGCCTTGTGATCCTAAGTTCTCTGCTGACGCCCTTCTCATACCACTCAAAGGAAGCCCTGTCGGTCTTGCCGCCCTTTATAAGAAGAGAAACAATAGCCTCCAGAACATCGTCTGTTTCCTTTATCTGATAGCAGGCTGTGAGAACCCTGAAGAGCCTGTCATTGTAGTTTCTGACCCGTGACGCCTGATAAACCAGTTGATCGATGAGGCTTAGGCTTATCACATTCTTTTTTGCTCCATACTCGAGAGCATAAAGCTCGAATTCACCAAGATTTGTCAGCATGGAAGGTGAATCATTCAAAAGATTTACCGCTTCCAGATAGACAATGGGGCTCCTGCAGCCAAAGGAGAACTGGCTCTCCAGAGTCATCCATTTTCTGGGACTCGATGAAGAAAACTCCTCTGAAATATAAAGAAGGAGCCACGCAATACGCCAGTTATCCGGATTGCGCCTGAAAATCCCCTCAAGTCTCTCGGAGATATCATTAACATAACTGTCTTCTCTGGTACTTAAAGTGGAAAGATACAGATAGTAGCTGTAGAGCGTATCCCCGGGGGCATCCTCCACCTCTTTTGCACACTGATCCAGTATCCACTTGCCCTCATTGACTCTGCCTGCAGTTATGTAATAATGGGCTGTATATAACCTGAATTCAAGATCCTTATCATCAAGCGCGTTCATCTTGGCGATGATCTTGCCGGTCTCTGACAGCCACGCTCTTGATGTGATCTTTTTGCAGCTGAAACTCTCATAGACTTTGATCAGCTGAACAATAAGCTTTTTCTTTTCCTGATAATCCACTGTAGGGTGTATACCGGAAACATCGGCAGATACCACCACCGGAAGCTCTATTTTAGTAAAGCCGTTTCTGAATATGATCTTGCCAAAGTTATTGCCGTTGTGGAGCTTGTCCTGCTTGATCCTGTACTTTAAATGACAGCTGCTGCCGGTGAAATCCTCCTCACCGATGCTGTTCTTATCAAGGACTATGAAATCCCCGTCAATCTGCACAGACAGGTCCGTATAGCCCCATCCGCTCCTGGTTATGGTTATGGTATTATCCCGGGACGTGCCGTTATAATCCACGTTTATTTCCTTCTCATCCAAAAGAAAATTCATGGGCTGTTTCTTATTTATGGCAATAAGAAACTCCTCCACGTTCTGCTCACTTCCGGGAACTGCTGAAAGGCCCCTGTAAAGGCTCTCATACTGGCCTTCGGTGCCCTCAAATATCGATATGAACTCACGGGAATAAAAGAGGTTTACAGCCTCATTCCAGTCAGTTTTAGCTAAATTTGCAAAATGGAAAAGATTCTTGATGTCTCCGAGACTGGAAGCAATATGGTCCAGTCTTACGTTGACCACAAAGGGAAGATAATACTCTCCCTGATTGGAGATAATGCGGAAATCCCCCTGGATAACATCCCCTTTTGACAAGCCCCTGGCATCAAATCTGTAGGAAGCTTCATAGGGTGTTCCGGAAAAATCCTGAGTAATGACCTGCATCCTGACATCTGTGGAACTGATCTTGCCCACAAGAAGCCTGTCCTCAGGCCCAAAGATAGTGAAGGTTCCCTCAGTCTGAGAGCCGGCACTAAGATATAACTCAACACGCGGAGTAGAGAAGTCAAGGCTTCGCTCCGCATACGAATATTTACCTTTAAGCAACTGTTCTACGATTTCTTTCACAACTCACCCCAATAAAGCATATATATGTAAGTATATCATAGATTAAGTCACATAGAGTATTATGAAACTTTCATTTCTACCATTTATTCCATGCGCAGCGCCTCGATAGGATCAAGGTTAGCAGCACGTCTTGCCGGATAGATTCCAAAAAACAGTCCGATGCTGGTGGAAATTAAAACTACAACCAGCACAAGAACCGGATTTACCATAAATGTAAAATCTACAATTTTGCAGATAAGGAACGCAATTGACAGTCCTGCAATGATTCCGATGATACCTCCGGTAAAGGTAAGTATTGCTGCCTCTGCCAAAAACTGGGTCAGGATAGAGCCGGTCCTTGCGCCAAGAGATTTGCGGATTCCAATCTCCCTTGTTCTTTCGGTTACAGAAACAGTCATTATATTCATAACTCCGATTCCGCCTACAAGAAGGGAAATAGCTGCTATTATGGCAACAACGGAAGTAATGATATTTAGGATAGTATCGGTAGTCTGATCAAAGCCTGCTGAAGACTGGATCTTTACTGCGTTTTCTCCCCTGAGCCCCATTACATTTTCTACAATAGATCTGGCAGAAGAAAGAACCTGATCCTTGTTTTCTTTATCCATATATATTGAAAAACTGGTAAAAGTTTCGTCGGGATTCATCCGGTTTGCTTCAAGCCCGGAAGTAAATGGGACATCTCCCATGAGCGTAGGCTCATCTCCAAAGCTTGCGTAGGCTTTATCCATTGAAGTATCTTCTCTTACACCGATTATTGTAAAATCAGCCTCGTCCCCGTAAAAATCCACATGAACCGTATTGCCCACAACCATCTCATAGCCAAAGAGCTTATTGGCAGTGCTTTGGGATATGACGATAACATTTTTGGACTCATCCACATCATTTTCACTAAAGTAGCGACCATGAATTATCTTGTTTCCTGCCGCATTGACCTTTGCTGCCCCATTGCAGTTTATAGATGCATCAAAAGTTTTTCTGTCCGTAACAAAATTCCCCCAAAGGTCCTGGGAAGGAGAAATACCATAAATACCATTCATGGCACTTTCTATAGTCTTTAACTGTTCTCTTGTAAAGGTCTTTTCCGTCTTCAAGGTATCCAGTGAAACTGAAACGGTTGAAGCCCCCAGATCATCCATCTCACTGTTAACAGTTGCCTTCATGCCGTCACCTATAATAAGCACAACAAGAACTGCTGCGATACCGATGATGATACCCAGCATGGTGAGAAAAGATCTTCCCTTATTACTTTTTATGCTTGCTATTGCACTTTTTAAATACTCGAGATACATCTGTTTTCTCCAATAATGCTCATGCAGGTCAAAGCCTGAGTGCATCGATAGGTTTCATTTTTGCAGCTTTCCTTGCAGGATAAAGTCCAAAGAAAAGACCGATAAGAATTGAAAAAAGAGCTGCTCCCACCACCGAAGTCGGCGTAACTATTACTTCAAAACCGATTGCGGTACATATTGCATAGGCCATGCCTATTCCCACAAAGATTCCGATGATTCCGCCAAGCAGTGTCAGTATGGCAGCCTCTGACAAAAACTGGGTCATGATGGCTCCGGTCTTTGCACCTATGGACTTTCGGATTCCAATTTCTCTTGTCCTTTCGGCAACTGATACCAGCATGATATTCATTACACCGATTCCGCCAACCACCAGGGATATAACTGAAACAAGCAAAAGAAATGTGGTGGCATAGCCAAGGATATCATCTAGCTGACTGGAAAAATCCGCCATGGAATATCCACTCATTGCTTTGGTTCCCCTAAGATTATGACGGTTTGTCAGGATATCTTTTACCTCATCAACCTTGGTATTAAGAATGCTCTGATCAGCAAAAAGAAGAACACTTGTAAAGTCTTCCATGTAGTAGTCAAAGTCCGTACCAAGAGAAGTGTACGGAACCTCAATCTGGGCAAAATAATCCTGACCTTCCATAATAAAGGAATAGAGCCTGTTCATGCTGTCTCTAAGGCCAACCACTTTATAGGTTGCGGTCTTACCCCAAATGGTAAGTTCAATTTCCATTCCTATGGCTTCTTCCGTGCCAAAGATCTTTTTTGCATCATCCCTTAACATAACACAGACTCTCTGATTACCATCCACCTGCTGTCTGTTAAAATACCTTCCCTTGATGATGCCGTTGCTCATCATATGTTCCAATGCGGTACTTCCGCCCGTAACCTGAGCTTCAAAGGTTCCTCTGTTGCCGGTTACTTTTCCGTAAGCCGTCATCTGAGGTGAAACACCGTAGATGTCAGTGACATTTGACTCTATATAATCAATGTCGTCCTGAGTTATCCTTTCGGAAGTCTTACTGGTGTCAACATAGACCTGACCATAGTTTCCGGCAATACCGTTGAGCTGGCTCTGAACAAACTCTGTCATGCCGTTACCAAGGGCCACTACAGCAATAACAGCCGCAATGCCCACTATGATACCAAGCATGGTCATAAGCGTACGGTATCCGTTATGTAAAATCTGTTTAATTGCACTTTTAAAATATTCGCCAAATGTTCCCATGTTTACTCTAAATACTAAGCTTTAGTATCACTCTGATACTACAACAGCAGTACCCTCTTCGATCAAATCCGTGTCTGAAGTGATTATCTGCTCCCCTGCTGAAAGGCCATCAACAACCTGAGCCTCTGTACTGGAGGTAATTCCAAGGGTTACGTTCTTACGTACCACTATGCCGTCCTCAACCACATATACGTGGTCGCCCTCAGAGTCTGTCTTTATGTACTCATAAGGAAGCACAAGAACATTGTCAGCCTTCTGAGCGTGGATCTTGTTGCTGGCCTCAACACCCAGGATAATGTTTGAATCAGGATTTTTAATCTTGATAATTGTATCAACCATAGCAACACCATTATTGTTCTTTGTAGCATTTCCTGAGATCTTTGAAACCTCACCGGTGTACTGATTTCCGTTGATTGTTATATCAACCTGCTGTCCTACCGAAATCTTGGGAAGGTCACTCTTTGAAATCTGGATTGATACCTCAACGTTATCTAAGTTTGCAATAGTAATAAGCTGAGTGCCATTCTGTACCGTTGCACCTTCAACTGCATTTACCGCGGTAACAACGCCGTTAAAATCAGCCTTAACGCCCTCTTTTGCCTCATCTATCTTCTCGATGGTATCTTCCTGTGAAAGTTCTGTGGATTCAAGCTGTGCCTTTGCTGCAGCAATCTGACCTCCGTTTAAAAGAGAGCTCTTTGCTGACTGAAGATGTGATTTTTCCTCATTAAGGGTAGTTATCTGGTCATTCCAGCCCTTGATCTCAGGATCATAGGAAAGAGCATACTGAACATCTGCAATGGACTGGGACAGAGCAAGAGACATCTGTCTGTCCTTTTCTGTAGGCAGTGTATACTCACCATCTTTTTTGTTGCCGGATTCATTTCTATAAATATAGCTGTTGCTTCCGTTCTCAAAATAGTTTTCACTGCTGTCAGAAATACCATTCTGGTTAATATCAGCCTGAGTCTTCTGAAGATCTGTCAGGGTCTGATTCATACGTGCTTTCTTCTCTGTAATGAGTTTGTTAAGATGGTCCACTTCAGCTGTAATGGCATCAAGCCTCTCATTTATCTGCTTTGCATTCATTCCATGGGCATATTCTCTCTCAGCTGCGGCTGTTTCAGAGAAGTTGCTGGAGTAGCTCCCCTTTGCCTGCTTGATGGAAAGTTCCGCTGTCTTTCTTGCAAGATCCAGGTTCTCCTCATCATAACTTACCAGAACATCTCCTGTAGAAACCTTATCTCCAACCTTTACAGGAATATCTGCAATCTTTGCATTCACAGTTCCAAAATAGGTCTTGCTCTCAGCACTTTGTACTGTTCCTGAGATTGAAAGAACGTTTTCTATTGATCCAAGAGCAGCTTCCTCAGTTGTTACATATACCATGACGTTTTTGCCTGCGTTGATTCTGGAATAACCAAAGATTCCTGCGGCAATCACTGCTGCTCCGATGAGAAGATATCTCTTTTTAAATTTCTTCTTGGGTTTCTTTGCTACCTCATGGGATTCATAATCCTCATATACCGGAGTTTCAGGGGCTGTATTTACAGTGCTGAGCTCACTCTTTGGAGCCTCTATTTCTTTTACCTCAGTATTCTCTGAGATATTCTTGTTCTCTTTATCCTGTGCCATGGTCTTCCTCCCTTTATTGCTCTTCTTTGTAGTCCGGATTCATAATGTCGCTGACGATCTCTCCGTCCGAAATAGTTATTATCCGCTTTGCCTGCTTTGCTATTCCCGGGTCATGGGTGATAATGATAACCGTTCTCCCCTCTGCATACAGTCTCTTAATTATATTTATGATTTCCTTGCTGGAGCCGGAATCCAGGTTACCTGTTGGCTCGTCCGCAAGAAGAATTGGCGGTGCCTGAGCTATGGCCCTTGCAATGGCAACTCTCTGCTGCTGTCCTCCGGACATCTCGTTGGGCTTGTGGGTCATACGATTGCCAAGACCTACACTGTCCAAGGCAGCCTTTGAAAGATTCTCCCTCTCCTTCTTGCCCACGCCTCTATATATAAGAGGAAGTTCAACATTCTCAAGGGCTGTCAGGGATGGTATCAGGTTAAAGCCCTGGAAAATAAAGCCTATTTCTCTGTTGCGGACATCGGACTGTTCGTCGTCGGTCATGTTTGACACGTCCTGGCCATGCAAAAAGTACTTGCCACTGGTAGGGGTGTCAAGGCAACCAAGCATATTCATAAGTGTGGATTTTCCTGAGCCGGACTGGCCAATGATAGCAACGAACTCGCCTTCGCCGATGATAAGGCTGACGTGGTTCAGCGCTCTGACTTCATTTTCCCCGGGATTGTATACTTTGCATACATCCTTTATCTCAACTAACTTCTTCATAGTTTCTAACTTCGCTCCCAAACTAAAGTTAAACGTTAAAGATTGAGTACAATCTATTTTACTTTAGCCTTTTTTCACTGCAATGTAAAGACGCAACACTTGCGCAAAATGTTAAAATTTTATAAAATAATTTTTGTTTTCACTATATATTGTGTTTGCTCGTTTGATAGTGTACTATATAGTGTATAGGATAGCCCATAAATCATATACTTATTATATAAAAATTCACATATTTTTTTCAAAAAAATCATCCAAAAAAGGAGGGCGCTGTATATGAAATCACCTGCAGAGATCGCCGTAAAATATGAATCTATCGGAAAGGGAAAGACTGAACTTCCTCCATTTAAAACATTTCTTCTCGGTATAATGGCCGGAGCCTTTATCGCTCTCGGTGGCCTGGGATCACAGATTGCATCCTGCACCGCTGCCAGTCCGTCTTCCGCAAGAATGGTAAGTTCTGTAGTATTCCCCATAGGTCTTTTTATGGTGCTTGTAGGCGGAGCAGAGCTCTTTACCGGGAACTGTCTAATAATGATCCCGGTTCTTTCAGGAAAGGCCAAGGTTTCAGGCATGTTAAAGAACTGGATTCTTGTGTACTTTGGAAACATGGTGGGCGGACTTATAATTGCTGCTCTTGCTGCCTTTAGTCACATCTATAATTTTGATGGCGGAAGCCTTGCAGTATCAGTTGTTAACACCGCTGTTACCAAAGCAAATATATCCTTCTCTGATGGCCTCCTTAGAGGAATCCTCTGCAACATACTGGTTTGTATGGCTGTCTGGTGCGCCTTTGCTGCAGATGAACTGGCCGGAAAAGTCCTTGCACTGTGGCTTCCTGTTATGCTCTTTATCATCGGTGGCTTCGAGCACTGCGTTGCAAATATGTACTTCATTCCTGCAGGAATGCTCGCTTCTGCCCTTTCCGGAGTACCGGCAGAAGGCCTCTCCCTCTTTGGTTACTTTATAACCAACCTTATTCCTGTAACCATAGGAAATATCATCGGCGGCGGATTCTGTGTCGGGGCTATGTATTATGCGATTTATCTGAAGAAGTAATGCTTAAAGGGGACGGTTCTTTTGGAACAAGGGGACGGTTCTCTCGTCCCAAAGCTTTGGGACGAGAGAACCGTCCCCG
>JAEEGL014630967.1_pt1 | contig 17264 bp, 10 predicted proteins | sample 9134231 | NCBI WGS metagenome assembly JAEEGL01 (sample SAMN16246548, study PRJNA631951) | gut metagenome | biome: gut microbiome; feature: rumen; material: fiber-attached | host: Bos | place: Iran: Karaj | collected 2018-10
ACCTCTTCCTTACCAAGGAAGTGCTCTACCACTGAGCTATTACAGCATGTTCTTTGAGCGGAAAACGGGGCTCAAACCCGCGACCCCCAGCTTGGAAGGCTAGTGCTCTATCAACTGAGCTATTTCCGCAAACATCTCTTGAAGTGGGTGCTGATGGATTCGAACCACCGAAGTCGAAAGACAACAGATTTACAGTCTGCCCCATTTGACCGCTCTGGAAACCTCCCATAATGTTTTGCTTTCACGCGCCGGCCTCCTGCCTTTGCGTCCAACGTGCCGATCTTTGACCTTCTTTGAGCCTCTTGTCGGATTCGAACCAACGACCCCGAGATTACAAATCACGTGCTCTGGCCAACTGAGCTAAAGAGGCTTTTCAAGGCAGCCGCTCTCGTTTCAGATTTACGACCTGTTGGAAAACGGCTGCAAAGTTACTGCTTTTTTTTGAACTACCAAAACTTTTCGGACTTTTTTTTCATTTTAGCCCTATTTTTTTTAGTAATTGCGCATTTTTTCCTTATTTTTCTGCAGTTGTACCCTCAAAGAGTCGACACAAAGGTCAATTCCTTCCTCGAATGTGTCGTTCACTTTCTCTACGTGGAATGTGCTTCCAGGCACCGTCACGGTGATGCTCGTTTCCTTATTTTGAGCCGTAGCGGGTTTGACAACTTTTAATTGCACCTCTACTTTCTGAATATCTTCGTACGACTTTTCTAACTTGGCGACCTTCTTTTCGATGAACGCCTCTAACTTCTCGGTAGCGTCGAAGTGAATCGACTGAATCTTAATTTCCATAGTTACCTCCTATTTTTTAAAAGTTAAACTATTAGGTGTCGCCCCTTGGGTGGGCGTCTTTGTAAACTCGTCTCAGTTGTTCGAACGTGGTGTGGGTGTAGATTTCCGTTGTCTCCAGGCTCTCGTGGCCCAGCAGTTGTCTTACACTCTCCAGCCCGGCTTCGTTGTTGAGCATCGCTGTTGCGAAGCTGTGTCTTAGCACGTGCGGTGAACGTTTCTTGAGCATCGTCACCCGTGAGAGGCACGCCTTGACGTCTCTGTAGACCTCGTTGCCGCTGATGCGTCCGCCCCTCTGCCCTGTAAACAGTGCTTTAGTCAGGCGTGGCACTTCTTGGTTGCGCACCTCGATGTAGCGTTGCAGCGTTGATGCCAGTTCTTCGCCGAAGGGGATGATGCGCTGCTTGTCGCGCTTGCCGGTGACTTTGAGCTGTCTGGCTTCGAAGTCGACGTCGTCGTCATTGAGCCCCACCAGTTCCGACCGCCTCAGTCCCGTCTCATAGAATAATAATATAATGGTACGCGCGCGTACATTTTTATATTTATCACCCCACTCCTCGTTGTCCAGGAGGCGGTTCATCTCGCCTTCCTTCACGAACTGCGGCAGTGGTTTCTTCTTTTTGGGCCCCGTTACGAGATGTGCGGGATCCTTGTCAACCAGTTTACGCGACAGGGCGAATCGGTAGAACGACCGTATGGCAGATAGGTTCGTGTCGATGGTCGACGCCGTGTTGCCCTTGTCCATCAAGCTCTCCATCCATCCTCGGATGATGTCGGCATCCACTGATGCCCAGCTTAGTTCTTCCTCCCTGCCTTTGAAGTATTGCTCGAAGTCGCACAGGCTCTGTGCATAGCGTTCGATGGTCCTCATGCTCCGATTTCGCTCGAAGCGCAGGTAGGCAAGAAACTGGTCAATCATAAAACTGGCTACGAATTTACGGAAATTTTATGAAACTACCAAATTTTCCGCGGACTTTTTTCATTTCATGGGCAAAAAAGGGCAATAATGCCCTCCCATGACAAGAAAAAGTCGGAATAAATCCAACTTTTCTTACCTTACTTATCCTCGGCTGTACGGAGCTGCTGCACGTAAATGGCGTGCTCCATCTTCAGGCGCTTCAGGACAGAAGGTTTGTCGAATTGCTGACGACGACGCAGTTCTTTCACCACACCAGTCTTCTCAAACTTTCTCTTAAACTTCTTGAGGGCCCTTTCGATGTTCTCGCCTTCTTTTACGGGTACGATAATCATACTGTTTTTTGGTTTTAATGGTTTAAATTGTTAGACATTTATTGCCGTCCGCACGCAGCGCGCACGAATTGCGGGTGCAAAGGTACAACTATTTTTCCATTCCGCCAAGCTTTTTTGACAATTTCTTCACATAAACGGCGAAAACAGCCACTTTTGTCCCTGCTTTCCCCGTTTTTCGTTCCTAAAACTTGCCAGTTCGAACAATTATTCATACCTTTGCGTCGAAATATGCTGGCAAAATTCTGGCCTGGTTCGAAGATGAACTTCTGATTGTTGAGTTCCCTTTGTACAATGGCTCCTCTGAATGGGCACCCCGTCTGGTGTACGGCCTGACGCGCAGGGTGTACTACGATGAGGCAAAGGGTGACGTTATGGGCAAGAACGACGAAGGCTGCTGTTTCGTTGATGCCCACACAGGCCGTATTCTGCAAACCTGGCCCAACTACATTGAATAGGTGCCGGCCAAGGTTGGGGAAACAATAAAAACTTAGCGTAGAACGTAGTACTTCTGGCTGTTTTTCCCTCTGCTGGTGATGCCCGTCGACGGGTCGCGCTCCAGCTTGCGCAGCTCTTGCGTTGCTGCTGAGCGTGAAAGACCCGTCAGGTTGACATAGTCGGGCACCCTCATGAACATGTTCTTTCCGAGGAAGTCGCGTGCTTTCTGGATACGCTCCTCCAGCGTGAACTCCGACTTCTTGAGTCTGCTCACGCCGCCTCTCTCCAGCGTACATCTCAAAGCGGTGTCACGGACGAGTTCCTTGTCAGCCCTGTACGACACGCCTTTCACTTCGATGCTCTTGGCATTACGGGTCGACATGCCGGCCTCGAAGGCGTCGGGCAGCATGTCGCTCCTGACGCCAAGCTTGGCGTTGAAGGTGCCGATGCCGTCGAGTTTTACGGAGTAGCCTTCTGCCATACACAGGGCCAGTTTCTCGCTTACCATCGACATGACGCCTATGATGAGGCTCTCGTCGATCTTACCTTCGCGGTGGCACAGGTCCACAAACTGCTCGAAGCTCATGGGCCGCAGTTCCATTTTGTAGCAGGCCTGTGTCATGCCTGTCCCGTTCAGGTCGGGCATTTCTCGTTTGATGTACTTTGCATTCATGGTTATTCTCTTGATATTTAGTGTTCTATGCTTATCTTCTTTGGCCGTTTTATGGCCTTACAACTGCAAAGGTAATCATAATTTTGGAAAGTACCAAACAATGACGCAGTTTTATCAAACAAAGGCGCAGTTTTATCAAACATTGACGCAGTTTTATCAAACACTGACGCAGTTTAAAGTTTTACTGCTCCCTCTTAACCTTTTACCAAGCCTCTCCCAACCCTTTCCCCAGGCACTTCGTACCCTTCTTCTCGGCACTTCCCGCGTCGTTCATAGGCCAAGCCGGTAGCAATAACCCACAATTTTGCCAGCTCTGCAACTTTTTCTGCCTTAAGAACGTCAAACGGTCAAATAACCAAAACCGAATCACTTATGAAAACAAAACGTATTGCGAAGAGAGTGATGGCTGTGGTGGCTATCGTGTTCACGTCAGTCGCAGGTGCACAGGCGCAGAGCCAGCGACTGCAAGCGTTCCAGGATGTGGTCATGAATAACGAGGCGCTCTATCGTGAGCTGATGCATAGCGATCGGCACCAAGAGGCCGTTGCGCCCCTGACAACCCTCATCAACCTGTTCGACACCACAACGATTTACAAGGAGATCAGCATTCCTGAGGCAGCCATTAGGGGGCAGAAAGGACTGTACTACTACGATCTGGCTTGTTGCTATGCGCTGATGGGGCAGAAGGCCAAGGGGCGCAGCCACCGCGAGCAGGCCCTTCAGGCCCTTGGACAGTCGGTGGCCAATGGCTATAAGGACTACAACAACATGCTGAACGACAACGACCTGCTTTCGCTTCGCAAGGACAAGCGCTTTCAGGCGCTGCTTGCAGAAGTCAAAAGCCGACGCCCGCTCGAGGTGCTGAAGCAGTCGGCGCCCTACGCCAAGGATGCTTCAGAAGGTACCGTCAAGTTCTTGTATCAGCCCCTGGAATCGATGAACCTGCGCATGGTTCGCGAGTATTTCAGCCTCGACTCTGTTGCTGGCCAGGGCGATGAACTGTCGAAGATCATCAACCTCCTACACTTCGCCCATGACAAAATCCGCCATGACGGTGCCAACAGGGCCTTCGCTGAAATGGATGCCATCGACCTCTATAACTACTGCAAGGCCACGGGCAAGGGCGTGAACTGCCGCCAGCTGGCAATAGCGCTCTGCGAGATGTACCTCTCGATGGGCATGCCTGCCCGCTACGTGACGTGCATGCCTGCCGATCCCAACGACTACGAGTGCCACGTTATTAATACGGTGTGGTCGGAGCAGCTGCAGAAATGGCTTTACATCGACCCAACGATGGACGCCTGGGTGACCGATGAGAATGGCGTGATGCTCAGTATCGCCGAGGTGCGCGAACGACTGCGTACTGACGGGGCACTGGTGCTTTGCGAGACGGCTAACTGGAATCATGAGACGCCCCAGACAAAGGAGCACTATCTCGACGAATATATGTCGAAAAACCTTTACTACTTCGTCTGCAAGAAAATCAGCCGCTTTAATCCCGAGAGCCTCTATCGCACTAACGACCCTGCCGATGATGTCAAGCTCGTTCCCGAAGGATTCGTATGCGAGAACTGGACCTGCGACACGACCACCGATCCTGACGTCTTCTGGGCAAGGCCGGAGTAGTTTTCAGGGGAAGGATGGGAGGGATGGAAGGTGTGGGAGCGCTGGGAGCAATGGGCGACAATGCGAAACTTAAAAAAAAGTGGTCAAATATTTGCATAATTGAAATAAAATGACTATATTTGCGCGTTGTTTCAAACGAGGGAACTTACGGACGTAGGAAAAGCCCCTCCATACAGATGATGGCAGAGCAGCAGACTACCCACGGCCCGCTTGCTGAGCAGGGCTCCACGCAACGTTTAGCATTGAGATTCGAGTACCTGCCTTGCATCAACTATTCCATGCTGAATAGTGGTGTTGAGGCATGTACGCTGTTTGTTCTTGAGAATGGCGACGACCACGACTGGCAGCACGTCACGGTGCGCCTCACAGGCGATGCCATCAAGGACAGCGTGTCGCATGTCGACCTGCTGCCACAGGGTCGCTCCATCCAGCTGCGAAGCGTGCATATCGTCCCCGACCTTCAGCAGCTTGCCTCCACAACCGAGTCCATTGAAACAACATTCACGCTGACCATCACTGCCGACGACGAGGTGCTACACGAGCAGTCCTACCCCCTGAGTCTGCTGGCCTACGACCAGTGGACGGGCTCTGAGATTATGCCCGAGCTGATTGCGTCGTTCGTCGTCCCCAACAGTCCGTTAGTGCCACAAGTGCTGGTACGTGCCGCCAAGGTGCTGGAGCAGATGAGTGGCTCGTCGGCCCTCGACGCCTACCAGACGCAGAGCCGTCACCGTGTGCGCCAGCAAGTGGCCGCCATCTACGAGGCGCTGCGCTCTGAGGGCATCGTCTATTGCGAGCCCCCTGCCGATTTCGAGCGCCACGGTCAGCGGCTGCGCCTTGCCGACAAGGTGCTCAGCGAGAAGCTGGGCACTTGCATCGACACCACGCTGCTCATGGCCTCGTGTCTCGAGCAGGCCGGCATCTGCCCCATCATCGTCATGCTGCAGGGCCACGCCCTGGTGGGGGCATGGCTTGTGCCGTCAGTCTATCCGCAGATGGTGTGCGACGACTCGTCGTTCCTGCTGAAGGAGATGGCCGATGGCAACCACGACGTGGTGCTTGTCGAGACCACCAGCCTGACGGCTTCTGCGCCTGTCGGCTTCGAGGCTGCCGTCGAGGCCGCCGCCAAGCGTGTGCGCAACGACCGCGACTTCCGCTACTTCGTCGATATTCGCCGTTGCCGTCTTGGCAACATCAAGCCGTTGCCACAGCGTGTGGAGCAGAATGGCGTGTGGACTTTCGAGCCTGACAGCGAGGAGACACCCGTCGGTAGTCAGGTCAACAGCCTGAGCCACTACGACCTGCGCTTGGAGGACAGTGGCGCGCCGCTTACCAAGCAGGTGGTCTGGGAGCGTAAACTCCTCGACTTCACCCTGCGCAACAACCTGCTGAACGCCCGCTTGGGCAAGCGTGTGGTGCCGTTCATCTCGTTTGGCATCGACCGTTTGGAAGACCATCTGCAAGGGGGCGAGGACTATCAGATCATGCCCTGTCCCGATACGAAGGTCGAACCGTCGTTCCACGGCATGTACGACTCGCAGCATCAGGCCACCCAGCACCAGACGCTCGTCACGGAGCTCATCCAGGACAACAAGCTACTGTCGTACATGACCGACGCCGAGCTGCAGGACGCCCTGAAGCACCTCTACCGCACGGCCCGCACCGCCCTCGAGGAGAATGGTGCCAACAGCCTGTTCCTGGCACTGGGCATGCTGAAGTGGTACGAGACGCAGAAGAGCGAGCAGCCGCGCTTCGCACCCATCCTGCTGCTGCCTGTCGACATCATCCGCAAGGCTGGCAACCACTATATTATTCGCAAGCGCGACGAGGAGACCATCTTCAACATCACGCTGGTGGAGCTGCTCAAGCAGACGTTCAACATCAACCTCGACCCGCTCATCAACCTGCCCACCGACCAGAGCGGCATCGACGTGAAGCGTGTCTTTACGTTCATCCGTCGCGCCATCATGGAGCAGAAGAAGTGGGACGTGCTCGAGGAGTCGATGCTCGGCCTCTTCTCGTTCAACAAGTTCGTCATGTGGAACGACATCCACGCCAATGCCGACCGCCTGGCTGAGAATCCCGTCGTCGCCGCCCTCATGGGAAAGACTGCCGAACAGCCAAAGAGGACAGACGCCGTCCCTGCCGACGACGTGCCCGATGACGAGCTGGTCGATGCCCGCAAGATTGACCGCGAGTGCCGTCCGATGGACTTCGCCATTCCTCTTGACGTCGATTCGTCGCAGATGGAAGCCGTCGTGGAGTCAGGGCGTGGGCGCTCTTTCATCCTGCACGGCCCTCCAGGCACTGGCAAGTCGCAGACCATTACCAACATGATAGCCAACGCCCTGTTCCAGGGCAAGCGTGTGCTGTTCGTCGCTGAGAAGATGGCGGCCTTGTCGGTGGTGCAGGCGCGCCTGGAGAAAGTGGGGCTCGCTCCCTTCTGTCTGGAGCTACACTCCAACAAGGTGACGAAGAAGCACTTCCTTGAGCAGATGGACAAGGCGCTGAACGCCAAGAAGATCAATCCGCCACACGACTATTCTGACACCTCGCAGGAACTCTACGCCGAGCGTCTGGAACTGATAGCCTACATGGAGGCCCTGCACCAGAAAGGTGCCAACGGGCTGAGCCTGTACGACTGCATATCGGAATACCTGCTCATCGACGAGGACGAGATGGAGGACGCCACGATCGACATGTTGCGCGTCGACGCCAGCTACATCAGCCGCCTGCTCGCTGAGGCTGAGTCCACGGCCACCATCTTGCAGATAACGGGGCAGCCCAGCACGCATCCCTTGGCTGGTCTTGAGCCTGCCGACAGTCGGACGGCCACCGCCGACGAGCTGCGGACGGTGTTCACCGAGGCGGTCCGTCTGCGTGACGTCCGCCAGCGGCAATTTGAGGCGCTGAACGACGCTGCGCCTTTCAATGTGCGCAACGATGCTGACGCTGAGGCACTTGCCGGCATCGTGAGGCTCATGCAGTCCGTCAGTGAGCTGAACATGCCTCTCCTCACCGTTGGCGACGATACCACGTTGCGTCGTCGGCTCTCTGATATCGTAGAACAAGGTCAGGTGTGCGAGCGGCATCACACGAAGCTCGTCGCCGACTACGACAGCACTGTTCCTGACCTCGATGTCGCCACGAAGCGTGCCGAGTGGGCCGCCATCCAGCAGCAGTGGTTCCTGCCTCGTTTCTTCAAGAAGAAGTCGTTCCTCAAGCAGTTGTGCATGGCACGCCGCATCAGCGAGGACGAGGTGGCACCCCTGTTCAGTGACATCGAGCAGTATCAGCGGCAGCAGGCCGACTACGCGTCCCAGCTGCCCACCCTGCAGGACGTGTTCCCCCACGAAGCACGCAAGGGGCATGAGAAGTGGACGGTCATGACCGACCAGATGGAGCATGTCCACCAGCTGAGCGTGGCCCTACGTGCCTATTGCTCGCACAACGGCTCGCGCTATCCCGCCTTCCGCGAGGCGCTCTTCGAGCGCATTGGTGGCGACTGGGAGACGTTCCGCACTGATGTCAGCCGGCTTGCCGGTGAGCTGACGTCCACCGTTGACTCCCTCCACGAACACTTCAGTCGTTACAAGTCACTGACGCAGGGCGGCCTCCGCGATCAGGAAGACGTGCTGGCGCATGCCGAACAGTGGCTGGGCAGCTTCGACAAACTGCGCGACTGGCAGCATTGGGTGGAGAAGAAGCACGCGCTGACAGACCTGGGGCTCGGCAGCGTGGTCAGCGCCATCGAGCAGCATGCCCACCCTTCGCCCCTCGCTCTTCTGAAGGCTTACACCAAGGCTATCTACCATCGTCTCATCAGCGAGACCATCGATGCCAACGAGCAGCTACGTAAGTTTAACGGCTTGCTCTTTCGCCAGCAGATTGAAAACTATAAACGCAACACACGCCGCTTCCAGGAACTCAGCAAGGCCGAGCTCTACAGCCGACTGGCGGCACGCATCCCCACCGCCTCGATGGCTTCTGCCGATGGTTCCGAGATGGGCATACTGAAGCGTAACATCGCCAATGGCGGGCGTGGGAACTCCATTCGCGGCATCATGGACAGCATCCCCACACTGCTGCCACGCCTGTGTCCCTGCATGCTGATGAGCCCCCTCAGCGTGGCGCAGTTCCTTGACCTGAAGTCTGAAAAGTTCGACCTTGTCATCTTCGATGAGGCCTCACAGATGCCCACCAGCGAGGCTGTCGGTGCCATTGCCCGTGGCAAGGCTCTCATCGTCGTCGGCGATAGCAAGCAGATGCCGCCCACCAGCTTCTTCACGACCTCGCAGGTCGACGAGGAGGAGGCCGAGCTCGACGATCTGGAAAGCATTCTCGACGACTGCAAGACGCTCTCCATGCACGAGTATTACCTCAGTTGGCACTACCGCTCGAAGCACGAGAGCCTGATCGCCTTCAGCAACATTCACTACTACGGCGGCCACCTGCTCACCTTCCCATCCGTCGACGACCAGCAGGTGAAAGTGCGCATGGTACGTGTCGAGGGTCGCTACGACAAGGGGCACACCCGCTCCAACCCCGAGGAGGCCCGCGTCATTGTCGACGAGGTGCTCCGTCGTTTGGAGGCCTCTGTCCATCCCTCGCCCTCTGTCCACCACGCTTCACCCAGGAGCATCGGTATTGTCTCTTTCAGCAAGGTGCAGCAGAACCTTATCGAGGACATCCTCAACGAGGCGCTCGACAAGCATCCCGACTTGAAGGACCTCGCCACGAACAGCCCCGAGCCCATCTTCATCAAGAACCTCGAGAACGTGCAGGGCGACGAGCGCGACGTCATTCTCTTCTCCGTGGGCTACGGCCCAGACAAGTACGGTAAGGTCAGCATGAACTTCGGTCCGCTGAACAATGTCGGCGGCGAGCGTCGCCTGAACGTTGCCGTCTCGCGTGCTCGCTATGAGATGATTGTCTTCTCCACCATGTCGTCGGCACAGATCGATCTGCGGCGCTCCAATGCCAAGGGTGTGGAGGGTCTGAAAGCGTTTCTCGAGTATGCCGAGTCTGGGCGACTGCCTCTGCTTAACAACGTGGCAGCTGAGCGCGAGAACCACATCCTGGTGGCTCAGATTTGCGACGCCATTGAGCAGATGGGCTACCGCGTGACACCCGCCGTGGGGCGTTCCAGCTTCAAGGTCGACATTGCCGTGTCCACTGCCGATAACCCCGATAGCTATATTCTCGGCATCCTCTGCGATGGTCGCAACTACTACGAGACGAAGACCACCCGCGACCGTGAGATCGTACAGCCCACGGTGCTGCAGATGCTGCAGTGGCGCATCATGCGCGTCTACTCTGTCGACTGGTACGAGCACCACGACCGCACCTTCAAGCAGATCCTCGATCAGCTGAAGGAAGCCGAGAGTGCCCCGCCCGTGCAGTACGAGGAACCGAAACCTACGTTCACGTTTACCTCCGCCAGCCTGAAGACGCAGCGGTCGGCCCGCACACCCAAGCGCGACCAGATGCGCACCGACTATGTGGAGGCCGATGTCAAGCAGTTGCCCATCCACAAATCGAACTACCAGTCGCGCCATACCTATAATAAAAATATCATGCGGCAGATTCTGGAGGTGGAGCAGCCCGTCACCGAGGCTTACATCGCCAAGCGGCTGGCCCGCGCCTTGGGCTTTGCACAGCTCAACACAAAGGTGAAGGAGGCCGTAGAACTCTATTCACAGCAGTTCTACCGCACGCCGATGCTCGGCGGCCGAGGCTATTGCCTCTGGCTCAACGAGGCTGCTGCCGCTGCCTACCATAGCTACCGCTCGCCATCGGCGCGCACCATTCAGGAGATTCCCGATGCTGAGATTGCAAACGTCATCATCGAGGTGGTCAGCGAGGAGTTCTCGCTGCCACGAACGTCAGTACCTAAGCTCACCGCCAAGAAGCTGGGATTCGCCAATACCGGCCCGAAGATGAGCGAACTCATCCTCGCCGTTCTCAGCGACTTACAGCAGAAAGGACGCGTCAACGACAACAACGGATTCATTTCAATCAGCGAAACAACGACAAACACATGATAGGAAGCTGCCGTCGCTCCGAAGTTTACCTTTCACCGTTGCCATCGTTATCGAGAATCTCATCATAGGCAGCGAAAGCGAAACAGTAGTATAACCAATAAATAAATGAACAAAATGATGAACAAAAGATTATATCAGAAACCGGCGACGAAGGTCGTCAAGTTGCAACAGCAGTACCTTCTTGAAGGTAGCAATAGCAATACGAAGGCCGTTCGCAATGACTATGGTAAGGCGGAAGAATCAACTTGGGAATGAGTAGAGCATGACTATGAAAAGTTTAAGCGTTCAAATGTTCAAGAGTTTAAGTCTGGCCGCCCTGCTGATGGTAGGAGCCGCCATGGCTTTTACAGCCTGCTCCGATGATGACAACATCATCATCGAGCAGCCCGTGAATCTGACGAAGCCAGAGGTGTACACCATGACCGTACAGGCCACCAAGGGCGACGCTGCCACCACACGTGCCCTCTCGCTCGACGGCAATATTCTCAGTGCCACCTGGGCCGAGGGCGAAGAGGTTACGGTATATAACGAAACAAAGAAAGAAGAGCTCACAGGCACCCTCAAAGCGCAGAGCCCGGGCGCAAGCACCACGCTCAAGGGAGAGATTTCCGGCTCCATTGACGTGGATGATGTGCTCACGCTCAAGTTCCTGAGCCCCAATTACGACAGTCAGGCCGGAACACTAGAGTATATCGCAGCCCACTGCGACTATGCCACGGCAAGCGTTACTGTTACTGGCGTTGACGGCGGCGATATCAGCACCGGCACGGCCAATTTCGTGAACCAGCAGGCGATAGTGCGTTTCGAACTGGTGAAGCCCAACGGCTACGAGGGCCTCTATACCAGGTCGGTGAAAATTGTGGCGGATAATGACATAATAACGGTTACCCTATCGGCCGAGACCAAAGACGTGTATGTCGCCCTACCGGCCATTTCCGACAAAAAACTCGTCATAGGATCTTCTTCTTATTCGGATAACGACGAGTATTACTACATTAAGTCCACTGCCAGTTTCCAGAGCGGAAAATACTACTCCATCTCTGTAAAAATGAAGGACGGGGCCGTCGTGTTCAACGAATCCGAGCTGAATTCCGCCGTTTCCGCCAATATGCCTTACATAGTCCTGGGAAGCGATATACCTCTCAGTAATTGTGTCCAGGTCAATGGTGGCAAGAACATAATACTGGATCTCTGTGGACAGACGCTGAGCAGGAGTCTGGCCGACGTGGACACCAATGGCCATGTGATCGAGGTGTTCAGCGGTAATACGCTCACGGTCAAAGACTCAAGCGGTGACAACAGCGGAAAGATAAAGGGCGGCCGCGCCAACAACGGCGGCGGCATCTGCAACTATGGAACGCTCTATTTTCAGGGCGGCACTATTACCGACTGTATGGCGAATTCAGATGCGCAAAATAGCGGACGCGGCGGTGCCATTGTCAATCACGGCACCATGGTCATGAGCGGAGGAACCCTTCTGGGCTGCTGGGGCAAGGACTGCGGCGGCGTGTGGAATGACGGCAACCTCACCATATCTGGAGGCACCATCACCGGCAATACTTCCAATGCGGGAGGTGGCGGAGTCGTGAATTACGCCACGGCCAGCATTACAGGCGGCACCATCTATAACAATACCGCCACAACGCGCGGCGGAGGCATTTGGAACGGCGGCACCCTCACAGTGGACGGCACGGCTTCAACCGTAAGCATCACAGGCAATACCTGCTCCATAGACGGCGGCGGCGTGTGGAATGGCGGCACCGTTTATATGCAGGGCACCGTGAACGTAAACGGCAATAACAAGAACGGCAGCTGGAACAGCAACTTCTTTTGTGCCGATGGCAAATTCATCACAGTGACAGGCAGCCTAGGAAGCTCCCGCATCGGCGTGAGCCACGAGGGCAACGCCGGCACGATGACATCCGGCTATGCGGCGAACAACGCCGTCACCAACCACTTCGACAACGACTTCACCGAAATCGCAAATCTGGGCCTTACCGGCGGAGAGGCTGTCCTTACGCTCCGTTCCGATGGTGTGTATTACATCGAGCGCGGCTGGAACTCCACCAACCATAAGGTGACCGAGACGCTGTGTTTCATCAGCTCTGGCAATTATACAGAGTTACAGGGGGATCAACGCGCATTCCCACACGAATCTGTCTCTACGTATGGCAACGAATGGCTGGTGGTCAAAAACTCGGGAGTCACCCGGAACAGAATCATCGTAGGTGCTGGCAAAACGCTGAACATAATTATGTGTGACGGATCGTCGCTTACAAGCCAAATCACCGTAGAGGCTGGGCAGACCGTGAATATATTCGGCCAGTTGCTGGATTCGGGCTTTCTTACAGGCGACAGCGATGATATGTTCGATACTGGCATAGGTGCTTATTATGAAGCCGATGCCGGCACTATTAATATTCACGGTGGGAATATCATGGCCGTAGGATCCACTAGTGGAATAGGTGGCGTAGAAGAGCATCATGGTGGCACTATCAACATCTACGGCGGCACCATCGATGCTTATGGCTCCAAAAATTCCGCAGCAATCGGATGCGCTGAGAAAGGCACCGGAGGCACTATCAATTTCTATGGTGGCGAAGTGACAGCCCTGGCGTATCACGAAGGCGCAGGTATTGGCAGCGGCCAGGATGGCGCAGCTATGAACATCAACATCCATGGTGGCACCATCACGGCCCGGAGCGATGAACGCGGAGCCGGCATCGGCGGCGGAGACAACGCTGTAGGAGGCAACATCACCATCACGGGAGGCACAATCAATGCCTATTCTGGTAAGGATGCCGATATTAATGTTGCTACGGGAGACGGCGCCGGAATAGGTGGCGGAGAGGATGCAGACGGCGGAGTGATCAATATCTCCGGTGGGGTGGTCAATGCCACGAGCAACGGCTATGGTGCCGGAATTGGCGGCGGGCAGGACGGCCTTGGCGGCACCATTACAATCAGCGGCGGTACGGTCTACGCGCACGGTGGCGAGGATGCAGCCGGCATTGGTTGCGGAGAAAACACCGGCGGAAGGACAGAGGACGGCGGCAGCATCACCATCAGCGGTGGTACTGTCTATGCCTATGGCAACCACGACAGCGACTCGCGCGGCGCCGGAATTGGCGGCGGTCAGGATGCTTCCGGCGGCACTATCCGCATCACGGGCGGCTATGTAAGAGCTTACGGTGGAAACAACGCTGCGGGAATAGGCAGCGGCGAGGAAACGACAGCAGGCCCCAACATCAACGGAGGCACCATCACCATCACAGGCGGCGATGTGTCGGGAATAGGACAGGACGGCGGTGCCGGTATCGGAGCCGGTGCCGGTGCCTCAGCCGGTGTCATCAGCATCGAGGGTGGCACGGTAGAGGGGCACGGCGGCAAGGATTGCATCGGCGCCATCCGCTCAAACGACACCGAGCACGGACCGAACACTATCACCATCGGCGATTATATGCGGGTGAACGCCGGGAGCGCGTATTTTGCGGAGGCGGACAGAATCTACTGGTTCTGGAATGCCCATGACATCCACATCGAGCCCTGCTCCCACAGCGGCAATCCCTGCACCTGGTGTAAGTACGGAAAATAAAATGGGAACGTCAAGGGGTTCTCGCTCGATGGGCGCAAGCTTGGCAGCAAACCCACCGCGAAGGGGGGGTACATCCATCAAGGGCGCAAAGTTGTGATGAAGTAGTTCAAGACCCTACGGGGATGGGGTCGCAACCTAGGTCACCACCAGCTCTCGTGGCAGGGTGATGACCTTCAGCCGTTCATACCAGATGCGTGAAGAACCGGCGATGTGCTTCTGTGTATGGCCGCTGATGATGTAGTAGCTGGCCGTGTACTCGTCCATCATGTCGAGGAACACCTTCTTAATACGCGAACATTTCTCGTTGATGGCATTGTCGAGTGGATTCACCAAATGGTCAACTCCCTCCTTGACTTTCTCCTTGTCGGTCATCTTGGCGGTGGCCATATAGTAGCGCTCCAGCTCGTCGCGATAATCGGCCAGCTTCTTGAACTCAATGCCCTCGGGATGGGCTAAGAACAGCAGGTAGACGGCTTTGTGAACAGGCTGCAGTTCCACCTCTTGATGGTGGTAATCCACGAGTATGAACCGGTAGTCCTTCGTAATCAGCAGGCGGCTCAGCTTGGCGCGGGCTGCCTCGATGCGCAGCTCCTCCAAGAGCGGCGCACCAATGGCTCGGAGCAGCAGGTCCTTGCGGTCTGCTGCCCGTAGCTGCTCTGCGAGGTGCTTCAGCTGTTCGGCAATTTCTTCCGGGCTATGGTGTGCTGTGTCAATCATTCCGTGACGTCCTTCATAAGGCTGTTAAGCCACGTTTTCCATTTGTCAATGATAGTTGGCTTTCGAGGCGTAGCCTCCGAGGTACAAGCCCCCCCTACTGCCCCCGAGGGGGCTTCTATTGTATTGCTGTCGGGTGAGTCTATCGTGTCCCCCTCGGGGGACGAAAGGGGGGCTTTTTCCTCGGGGGACGAAAGGGGGGCTTCGGCGGGTTGGGCCTCAGGAACTTGGGCTTCTTCCTCCGGAGCAGGCTCCACCTCGAAGGGCAGCTCTTGCTGAATCACCTCTGCCACTGTAGCTATCTTGGTCGGCTTATACAGTCGGGGAATCAGGTCCTCGTAGAAATCGTCTTCATCACGATGGACTTCTTTCTGCACCTCGGAGCGCAGATCGTCCTCGAGGCCCGTGGCCAGTATCGTCACCTTGGCATCTTCATTGAGCGAGTCGTCCGTGGCCGTACCCCAGATGACCTCGATGTTCGGGTCCAGCTGATCGAAGAAGTCGTCAATCTCCTGCAGCTCACGCACGAAGATAGGATGCTCGTCGCTGGAATAGATGTTAAAGAGGATGCGCTTCGCCCGTCCGATATCGTTGCCGTAGAGCAGCGGCGAGTCCAGTGCGTTCAGGATGGCTTTCTCCACACGGTGCTCGCCACTGGCACGGCCCATCGCCATGATGGCACCGCCGCCGTTCTTCATCGTCGTCTCCACGTCGCGGAAGTCACTCTTGATGCCGCCGTCGCTGGGCATGGTGATAAGTTCCGAGATACCCTTCACCGCGTCCATCAGGATGTTGTCGGCACGGCGGAAGGCTTCTTTTACTGACAGCTCCGAGTCGGCGTAGACATCGCACAGCCGTTCGTTGTTGACAATCAGCAGTGCATCGACGTTCTTGCGTAGCTCCTCAACGCCCTTCAGCGCCTTGATGATCTTCCGCTTCTTCTCGAAAAAGAAGGGTATCGTCACCACACCAACCGTCAGCAGCCCCATCTTCTTGGCCACACCTGCCACCACAGGGGCAGCGCCAGTGCCCGTGCCGCCGCCCATGCCTGCCGTGACAAACACCATCTTCGTGCCGTCGCTCAGCAGTTTCTCTATGTCCTCGACGTTCGCTTCTGCCTCTTTCTTGCCAAGCTCAGGATCGGCACCGGCACCCAGTCCAGTGCTTCCTAACATCAGTTTTATCGGAACGGGCGACCTCGACAGCGACTGGCTGTCGGTATTGCAGACGGCGTATGTCACACCCTCAACACCCTCGTTATACATGTTACGCACGGCATTGCACCCGCCACCACCAACGCCAATCACCTTGATGATGCCCTGCATCTTGTCCACTACCGGCGAAAATACCTTAATCATGTTGTCCTCGTCAATCATCTTCGCAAATTTTTTGCAAAGGTACGAAAAATATCCCAAACAAAAAAATCTCCGCAAGGCTTGCGGAGAATTATTGTTCACTTCTGCCAGTTCAGATGTCCCTGTTGCTTTCAGCGTCAATGTCCTGTGGCGGTGATTATTCAAAGATACAGGCCTGTCCCATCAGAAGGGCAGGCCTGTATCTTTGAATATATGCCCCTATTTATAGTAATAGGGGCAATTTATTGCCTTTAAAGCATTGTTCGGCATTTCCCGAATCGCCCATCCGTCTGCAAAAGAAGAATTAGGCTCCAATCCACCATACATTTCTTCCCCTTTCCCAGCAAACACAATCGTAATATTGCGAATAACTTCAGTACAAACGCTTCGTACTACAGTACTTTAACTTATGTACTATAGTACTTTCGCTTATAGTACTGCAGTACGCCGCCTATGTACCACAGTACGCCGCCTGTGTACTAATCACGTACTCTGCACGTTCCAAACACTTACCCTAACGATGTACTTCCTAACTCTTTTACCTTGAACCCAAACACATATAAAGCATTTCCTTTACACCAGTAGAATAAAAAGTTGCTATTTATAGAGGAAATCGGTCATTAGAAACAATATCCGTAACAGACCTCCCCTAGCTTGAAGAGAAGTTTTTGTCCGCTTAAGGACTAAATCGTGTCCGCTTAAGGACAAAAATCTTCAAGCTAGGGGAGGTCTCTTGTGCTAACGACCGATTCGGCCTTATGGTACATCGCGCTTTCTACCCC
>JAEEGL015335801.1_pt1 | contig 17264 bp, 13 predicted proteins | sample 9134231 | NCBI WGS metagenome assembly JAEEGL01 (sample SAMN16246548, study PRJNA631951) | gut metagenome | biome: gut microbiome; feature: rumen; material: fiber-attached | host: Bos | place: Iran: Karaj | collected 2018-10
ATAGCAGTATATTATAGTGTCCAAAGATCCGGTCTTTCCGAAGGCGAAGACCCAGCGCAGTCTGAATCCCACTATACACAGCAGATTTATGGCAGTAGGTATCAGCGTATCTCCCCTTGCACGCAGAGAAGATGAGAAGATCTCTATGAATACAAAGAAAGCATACCCCGGCACCAGAAGCCTTATAAGATGTGCTCCGATGTCCACAACTGCCTTCTCCGTGCAGAATATCAACAACATGTATTCACCGAAATTATACAGTAAAATACTGATGACTATAGCTGAAGTGAGAGCCATGATAAGACATGTCCTGGTGCCCTTTTTAACCCTCTCCATGTTGCGGGCGCCGAAATTCTGCCCCACAACGGTTGCCGTAGCCACTCCGAAGGATCCGTTTATCATCCAGAATATGACATCCACCTTGCCCTCCGCAGTCCAGCCTGCCACAGTATTCACACCGAAACTGTTGACCGCCGACTGGATGAACATATTAGACAACGCATAGGTTGACGCCTGTATTCCCGCCGGAAGTCCTATCAGCATCATCCGCATAAAAATGTGCCCGTAAAACCTGACCTTTCGTAAATCCAGCTTTACGGCAGGCGTCCGCCTCATGAGGCATTCCGTCACAAGTCCTGCGCTCACTGCCTGGGATACCAGAGTCGCAAGGGCGACACCCAAAACCCCCAGATCAAAAACCGCAACCAGCACAAGATCCAGCACAATATTGATGATCGTACAGGTTATAAGGTAATACAGAGGTCTCTTGGAATCTCCCAATGCTCTCAGGATCGAAGCTCCCATATTGTATATGAATGTGAACATGAGTCCGGTGAAATATACCCGGATATACAGTTCGGCATATGGCATTATCTCCTGCGGGGTATTCATAACAGTCAGTATGAAAGGCGTCAGAAGATAGCAGGTAACGCCCAGCACCAGTCCTCCCGCAACACTGAAAGCGTAGGATGTGTGAAGGGCGTTATCCAGTCCCTTTTTATCTCCGGCGCCATAGTAATTGGATATGACAACGGAACAGCCGTTCGTCAGTCCCGTGAAAAATCCCACCACCAGATTTATGATATGAGCGGACGCCCCGCCCACGCTGGCCAGTGCCACCTTACCTGCAAAACGTCCCACTATGATGGCATCCACAGTGTTATATAACTGCTGAAAGAAAGTTCCCAGCAAAATCGGAAAAAAGAAAGCCAGAACAGCCTTCCACATCACTCCGTTCAATATGGGATTATCCGGCGTCTCTTTCGTAGCCGTATTAGATTGTATATCTGCTTTTTCTGTCATATCAAAAACTTTTCCATCGTACCCCAAATGCTGTTAATCTCACGTTACCTCCCGACAGGCTCTGCCGGAAAGGCTTTTTATTATATCACATATAAGGTTTCCTTACAAGGAGCAAGATATTACAACAAAACAGGATGTCATGGCATGTTGCATGCCATGACATCCTGTTAATTACTCATTTAGTGTTTTCAGTTGCGAAGATTGACCTCTGCCCTCTTTCCCAGGACAACATTTACTTCCACATCCTCGTAAACGCCTCTGTTTGCTCTCTGAACGGTAAGTGTTACCTCCGTTCCTGCAGGATAATACTTCAGTGTATCCTGTAATTCCTGCATGGTACTGACCTTTGTGCCATCGAAAGCTACCAGGAAATCTCCAACCATGAGATCAGATTTTGCTGCAGGGCTGCCCTCATATATCTTGGTGATGTAGATACCTACCGGCATTCCGTAGGTTTCTGCCGTAGATGAATCCACATCCACACCGCCGATACCGATATAAGCGGCCTCTGTCTCGTCAACCTCATTTCTCTCTATAAGATTCTGAATTATGGGCATTGCCTGTGTCATGGGTATTGCAAATCCCATACCCTCGACATTTGTATCAGAATACTTGGATGAGTTTATACCGATGACCTCGCCCTGTGCATTCAAAAGAGCGCCGCCCGAATTGCCGGGATTTATGGCAGCATCCGTCTGTATGGTCTTGCTGCTGTAGTATGTACCCGATTCATCATCCTGTATGGTAACTTCCCTGTCGATGGCGGATATAACACCGGTTGTAACTGACTGTCCGTATCCCAGCGCATTTCCTATGGCTATAGCAGCCTCACCTACTACCGTATCACCCGATGAGTTGATGCTGGCAACCTTTATATTTTTCAGTGTGCCGTCTGCCAGCTCGGAGATTGCAACGCTTACGACCGCAAGATCGTTTGATGGCGATGTGCCCTTGATCTCCGCAGCAGCCGTAGTCTCATCCGCAAATGTAACCGTTATGGTATTGGCTCCGCTGACCACGTGGTTATTGGTAGCTATGTAAAGATAATCATCATCCTGAGCCACTATTATACCGCTGCCTGCATATTCAACATCCTCGGTATATATCTGTCCAAACCACTGTGTGGATTTGGTTGTGAGATTCGTAATAGAAACAATGGACGGCATTGTCTCTTTCACTATCTGAGACACATCCTCCAGTCCTGTCACATTGGTGTAGACGATCTTAGTGTCAGCGGAAGCATTCTTTTTGGAGCTGTCCTCGGTATCAACCGTACTCTTAACAGTACCGGCATCTTCCGTGACCTCAGTCTTCTGTCCAAGCTTTCCGGTAGCACCTGAAAAATACACTATACCGGAGAAAGCCGAACCTGACACCAGACCGAATACCAGTGCGATAGCCGCACATTTCACCAGTTTTATACCAAATCCGCTGTTCTTTCCCTGCTGCCTTGCAAGCCTTTTGGCTTCCCTTCTGGCCTCACGCTTTGCAGCTTTTTCTGCTGTCCCGCTGTCCACATTTTTGAACTTCTCATAATAGGGATTGCCGCCTGTGAAGCCCTGGGCATTATAGGAACCGGTGTAGGAATACTGCCCGTTATTCACGCCGTTTCCGGTGTTCGCATTATTTGCGGTATAGGGATTGTACTGATTATATCCGTTGTTATCCGTGTACGGAGGTGTATACGGCGGCGTGTTCGGCGAAATACCGCCGCCTGCGCCTGCGGTGTTCACATTCGACTGATTCATGTTCACCGGCTCTGCATTTGCCGGATTCACATTAACCGGATCGGCGTTTACCGGCTCAGCGTTTACCTGATTCACATTTGCGGGATCCGGCTGCTGTCCCGGCATGTTGTCCGGCGTCACATTCCCCTGTTCGTAGATTTCATGTTCATCCATAACTATACGCTTCCTTTCATCCATAGCGACCGGTCACCCGGTCAAACATAAAGTTTGTTTGCTCTTATGGTTACGTATGATAATAACAAATTGTGTTCTGTTTGTGAATAATATTCGTCATATCTGTGATTAATTGTGAAAAAAATACGGGGCACTATCCATGCCCCGTAATGATCAGTCTGTCGCCTGTGTTTCGTTTTCAAAATCGTCCAAAGTAATGCTTCCGCTTCCGTCAACGGCAGCCTTGTTATCTCCGCTGCCAATGCCCATGCCCGACGTGTTCTGGATAGCCGTACTGTACGCCTGTACCGTGTTGGACGGAACATATGCCTCATCCTCGTACAGAAATCTGTGCAATGCGGTAACATTGGATGCCAGATCACATGGCACCACCACAGCTCCCACGCCTTTTCCAAGTGTAACGGCATTCTTTGAGAAAGGAAATCCCACGGTATCACTGAGTTCGTAATCCAGCATAGAGGAAGCCAATGCTATGAGTTCCGCATTTGTGTAACTGGTATAGATCTCCGGAAATACTGTGTCTATGATATTGTTCAAAGTATTGATATCGCAGGCTTTTGCCTTTTTGACAAGTTCGTTAATGACCCTGCGCTGTCTCTCCGCACGTTTGAAATCGCTGCCCGCCGTAGATCGGATCCTGCAGTATGCGGTAGCCTGGGTGCCATCCAGAAGATGCACTCCCGCACCGTATATTTCATTGGTAGTGATGCCGGTGGCTTTTGCGGTGGTCTTGGCGTGTTTATTGATATAGAAGACCTCCGAGCTGGTCACGTCTATCTCGACACCCCCCAGCAGATTCACCACATCCGTCACAGCCTTGAAATCCACTGTGATATAATTGTGGATGTCCAGATCCAGGCTCTTGTTCAACATCTGTATAGCCTGCTCGGCACCGCCCACATGGTAAGCGCGGTTACATTTGTGAAGGCTGTTCTCCGTCGACATGGGTTCCGTATCTAAGAAGGTATCCCTGTAAACGGACACCAGTTTAACATCCTTGGTGTCATTGTTGATGGAAGCCACCAGGATAACATCCGAGTTACCGCTCTCCGCATGTCCGTTGTAGAGATTATCCACTCCAAATAATGCCACGCTTGTGTAACCCAGCTGCTTTTCAACGCTCTCCTGCGGTATCTCCGTCATGTTGATGCCGAGGTGTTCAGCCTCCACATGGGTTCCCACGTTTTCTGCCACTGTCTCATGTTTTTGTATCTTGTCCACGGAACGCCAGATATACAAAAATCCTGCCAGTCCCACCAGTATCAAAAGCTCGCAGGTCAACAGCACTATCTTTCCGATCCTGCGCCTTTTGTATTTGTTTTTGTTAGCACTCATGATTATAATGTACTCCTCCCGGCCCCGGTTCAACTCCCCGAAACCGGTGGGCTAAAGTAATATACCGCCAAACAACCGTTTTGTCAATATACTACTCTTCTACCGGTTCCTCCGGAACATCGGATGTACAGAACGGGCACTTTACCGCCTTTATAGCGATCTTACTCTTGCAATACGGGCAATCCTTCTCTGTGGGAGCCTTCGGTTCCTCTTTTTTCTTTCCCACTGACATTGCAGTATTCACTGACTTGATAATGATGAACAGGATGAGTGCCATGATCAGGAAATTCAATATTGCCGAAATGAATGAACCGTAATCAAACACCACGCCCTTCACCTCAAACTGACCGCCTACCAGCATAAGGTTACCGGCCTCATCCTTCTCAACACCGCCTGTTATAAGTGCGATCAGCGGGTTGATAAAGCTCGCTGTGAGAGCTGAAACGATGTTCTGGAATGCGGCACCGATGATAACACCGACTGCCAGATCCATCACATTGCCTCTCATGATGAACTTCTTGAATTCACCAAAAAAGCCTTTGCTCTTCTCTCCTACTGCCTTTACGTCCAGTTTCTTTTCCTCTGCCATTTTTCTTTTCTCCCTTCTTTTGTTATAATGCACAAAAAAATTTATAAAAATATTTCAACATTGTGCACACTTAAGTTTTTGGTATTGATACTATAATCAATGTAAAAACCCCCCAATACATTATATAATTTTACTATACCCCATAGTAAAATACCTTCTCCAAAAGACAAACAACATTTGCTGTTTGTCTTTTTTTCTATCTCTTTACTTATGCAAACAAAGCCTCAAATTCTGCCCTGTTTATCTTCTCTTTCTCCAGCAAAAGCTCAGCACATGCGTGCAGAACGCTCTCATGCTCTTTTATGATAGCCGAAGCCTTCGCATAACACTCATCCATAATGCGCTTAACCTCCGAATCTATCATCCCGGCCACCTTCTCCGAGCATCCCTTGGCATGTCCTATATCCCTGCCGATGAACACTTCCTCGTCCGAATCGTAATTGACAAGTCCCAGAGTCTCCGACATGCCGTATTTGGTCACCATATCCCTGGCGTGAGCCGTAGCATGCTTTATATCCTGCGAAGCTCCCGTAGTAACATCACCGAATATCATCTCCTCCGCGATACGGCCGCCAAGGGAAACCATGATATCCTGCAAAATCTTGCCTTTGGTCAGGAACATCTCGTCCTTCTCCGGCAAGGGCATTGTATAACCTGCCGCGCCTGCTCCGGTGGGTATTATGGAAACAGAATACACCGGTCCCACATCCGGCAGCACGTGGAATAATATCGCATGACCTGCCTCGTGGTAGGCCGTGATCTTTTTCTCTTTATCGGAAATAATACGGCTTCTCTTCTCCTGACCGATGCCAACCTTCACAAATGAAGCCTTGACATCCGCAAGATTGATGAATTTCCTGCCTGCTTTTGCCGCAGCTATGGCAGACTCGTTCATAAGATTCTCAAGATCCGCTCCTGTAAAGCCCGCAGTGGTCCTTGCGATCTCGTCGAGATCAACGTCGTCTGCCACCGGCTTATTCTTGACATGGACATCCAGTATCTCCCTGCGTCCGCCCACATCGGGTCTTCCCACGCTGACCTTTCTGTCAAAACGACCCGGTCTCATGATGGCGGGATCCAGTATATCAACACGGTTTGTGGCAGCCAGCACTATAATGCCCTCATTATTGCCGAAACCGTCCATCTCCACCAGCATCTGGTTGAGTGTCTGCTCCCTCTCATCGTGTCCGCCGCCCATACCGGTACCGCGACGTCTTGCAACAGCATCTATCTCATCTATAAACACTATACACGGTGCATTCTTTTTGGCTTCCGCAAAAAGATCCCTGACTCTGGCGGCACCGACGCCCACGAACATTTCCACGAAATCCGAGCCGGATATGGAAAAGAAAGGCACTCCGGCCTCACCTGCGATGGCTTTCGCCAGAAGGGTCTTACCTGTTCCCGGAGGTCCCACCAAAAGGACTCCCTTTGGGATCCTGGCTCCAAGCTCCGTGTACTTGGCCGGATCCTTCAGAAAATCAACCAGCTCCGCAACTTCTTCTTTTTCTTCTTTCAGTCCCGCAACTCCGTCAAATCTGATATTATTATCCTCTATTGAAAGCTTTGCACGGCTGCGTCCGAAATCCATCATGCGGCTGTTTCCGCCCGCTCCCGAACCTGTCAGTATTATGAACAATATGAACATTGCACCGAACACCAACAGCATAGGCAGCAATGACATGATCCAGCTCTCTTCCGGAACCTTCTCCATGACATAGTTGGAGAAATTATCATTCTGCATGATCTTTTCGACTTCGGTGACATCGGAAACATAGAACTTCTTTTCTGCCCCGTTGCCCAAAAGCACCGTGACCTCGCCCGTAGGAACATGCTGTGACGGCTCAATGTCTACGGACAGAACGTTCTCCGCCTGTATATCCGCCGTGAAATCGTCGATATTGTAATCCGACGGTTTTCTGCTTCCCACTGTCATAACGTACCAGATCACTATAATAGCGATAATAATACCCGCATAAATAAAATATCCGCCAAAACCTCTCTTTTTCATCTACTCTTCCACCTGTACAACGCCTATATAAGGCAAATTTCTGTATTTCTGGGCATAGTCCATTCCGTAGCCCACCACAAACTTATCCGGGATCTCGAATCCCTTGTAATCAACTTTGACCTCTGTCACTCTGCGCTCCGGTTTGTCTAACAGTGTGCAAAGCTTCATGGAAGCCGGCTTTCTGCCCTTCAATACCGTCATGAGATAGCTTAAGGTGTTTCCGGAATCAATGATATCTTCCACTATCAGAACATCTTTTCCCTCCAGAGGCTCGTCCAGATCTTTGAGGATTCTCACCCTGCCTGTGGATTCTGTGCCATTACCATAGCTCGACACGGACATAAAATCGAATGTCACGGGCCCCTTGATATGCTTGGCCAGCTCTGTGGTAAAGAAAACGCCGCCCTTTAATATGCTGATGATGTGTATCACCTTGCCCTCGTAATCAGAACTGATCTGATCCGCCAGTTCACAAATACGTTTTTCAACCTCTTCTTCCGAGATCATAACATCTATTCTCTCATCCATAAAAGCCTCCCACCCGGGATCAGTCTCTCATATCAACGCTGATCACCGCAACACGTTTTGTATTCTCATCTACACGGCATACGTATGCGTCTCTCACCCCCGGGATCCACAGAATATTCTCTTCGTCACATATCGCAAAACAATCCTCCCTGCGATATGCCGGGATCTTCATGTCTATAAAGATCCTGTTCACCCGTTTTCTGTGTCCCTGACTGTCTATCACCATCTCGTCAGAGGCTTCGACTTTTCTCATATGCACACAACCATTGATTTTATCATAATCGAAGAATTTAGTACACTCTTTTTTTGAAACCTTTATATTCCCCTCTTCATCCCCGGATATTTCCGGAACATCGCCTATGTCCGCCACTTTCACGGAAAAGATCGGTTCCTGCACCGTATTTCCGGCACCAGAGCCCCGCAGCACCAGACCGTCGCTCACCCTGTACGCATTCATCCCATAAGGAAGGTTAACAGATCTGCCCGTTTCACCGCCCATAAGATCACTTACGTTTTTTATATGTATCTCCGAAATATCCTTGGCGCTTCCGGCGCATTCCGCCAGCATTTTCCATATCAGCAGGTCTTTTATGGCCGGATCCGTATCCTCAAAATCGCCTGCAGGAAGATAATACTCCGGTGCACCGCGATAGTTCCTCACCTCTGCGATATCCGTAAACCTCCGTTCCACCCCTCTCATCAGGTAATCCTCGGCGAGAGAAAGCTTTTCAGCCGCCGACGCTATATGCTGTACCGCTTTGTCGTTTATCAACCTTAAGGCCGGAATTATCTCATTTCTGAGGCGGTTTCTGCTGTATGTCACATCACTGTTTGTAGAATCGGTAACATACTCAGCGCCGATGCCTTCCACATATTCCAGTATCTGCTTTTTTGTGACACATAAGAGAGGTCTTATGATATCCTTTGACACCGGATGCATCCCTCTAAGACCCGATATTCCCGTGCCCCGAACCATGTTGAACAGCACGGTCTCCGCCTGATCATCCATATGATGAGCTACCGCGATCCTGCCTCTGTTTCCGCCCTCCCCGCAAAGGCTTGCGAATCTTTGAAAGATCTCGTATCTGACCTTTCTGCCCGCTTCCTCCACAGTCTGTGACTCTGCCTTCGCAAGGGCTGTAACATCACATTTTTCCACCGACAACGGAATCCCCGCTTCCTCGCAGAGCTTCGTCACCAGCTCCACATCCCTGTCGGCATCCTCCCTTATCATGTGATGAACATAGACACATCGCATCGGAAGCTTTCTGTTATGCTTTCCTGCAAAGATCTTTCGATATTCCAGCAGAACAAAAAAAAGAGCCACCGAGTCAGCACCGCCCGAAAGCCCCAATATAACTTCATCATTGAAGTCGATCATGTTGTTTTGTTCTATGTATTCTATAACTCTCTTCTGAAAATCCATAGCCACCACTACTTTTCCCTGAAGATTATCTCATCCTCATACACAAGCCCGAGCTTGGTCTTCGCCATATCCTCCACATAGTCCTGCGAATTGATATACTGCTCGTATTTTTCCAGCTCTTCCTTACGCTTTTCCTCATTTTCGAGCTGGCTTTTAAGGCTCTCTTCCCTGGCGATATATATTTTGTTTTTCTGGTAGAGTTTGACTATCTGAAAGGACAGCGCAACACACACCATGACTACCACGGCTGTTATGAAAAACATTGTCCTCTTGTTTTTTCTCTTTTTCTCTAACATATATACTCCACAGCTGCTCTAAACGTACTCAAAAAGCTCTGCCGCCTCTTCCTTTTTGGTGGTTTTCTGAACGTCTTTCACCTTTACGGCAACCGTTTTATTGCCGAAGGCGATCTCGATCACATCCCCCGCTTTGACATTCTGGGATGCCTTTGCCACCTTGCCGTTCACGCTGACCCTGCCCGCATCGCAGGCGTCATTGGCAACGGTACGTCTCTTTATCAGTCTTGAAACCTTCAGGAATTTATCCAGTCTCATGGGTTCGCTTGTCGAACCTGTATCCTTATCGCCCATGAGTATCAACCTCCGAATTTTTAAATCATATATGAAATATTATATCGTTTGATATATATTTGTCAACTGTTTTTAAGTGACATTTCGTAAGTCATAAAAAGCTGTTCGGCGATGGCACGCATTCCTGCCGTATTTGGATGCCCGTTCTGCTTGGATATATTCTGCAGCAGCAGACATTCGATCCCGAAATGATCGCATGCCTCTATCTGAATCTCCCTTATGGAAGATGTTATCTCATCATTGATGATGTTGATGAATTTGGAATCCGGATTGCAGCGTTTCAGGTAATCCAGCATATAGCAGAATGCAGGGCCGAAAGACTTGAGGTTCTCCTCATTCCAAAAGCCGTATTTAGTGGCACCTACCGGAGAACCGGCCCAAAAATCGTTTGTACCGCCAAATATGATGATAAGATCCGGCTTTGGTGAGTTTTCACCCAGCTCTCTCTTCATCCTGTAGATAAATGAGGTCTTCACCCCATCCCTGTCCGGATACCCGGAATAGCACACCGCACTGCCGCTGTAGCTGCAGTTGGTCACCGGCGAAAGCCCCGATTCCTTCTCGAAAAGCTTCCACCAGGTATTTTCAACACCTTTGAGATCATTTTCGCACTCATTTCCACCGTCTGCATACCACGCTTCATAATCTTCGGGTATGTAGCCCTTGTATGTGGAATAGGAATCTCCTATTATGCCGAATGTTTTCATAACTTCCTCCTCCCATCAGTCTCCGTCGGTGGTCAGGCTGTCTAACAGCTCCGCAAGTGACGAAAGGTACGCACTGTTAAGCTCCTCGATGGTAGACGCATTTGAGATCCCGTCAGGTCTGTCGCTTGATCCGGAATCCTCCCCGCCTTCACTATCATCGGTACCGCCCTCTTCAGTATTGCCCTCTCCGTTATTCCCGTCGGTGTTTTCGGAATCGTCACCGTCCTCTTCCGCCGGCTCCTCAGCCGTACCGTCACTCACCATATCAGAATCTCCTATGGTGATGGTAGCACTCCCCGAATGGACCGCCAGCTTTTTCTGCCAGGTCTCATAACCCGGAGCATTCACGGTTACAACATGAATTCCGTATTCAACCTCTTTGGTAGTAGTGGTATCCACCACTACATCATCGATGGACAGAACCGCGTCATCGATCCCCATCTCAAAGGTGAGAACGCACATCTCCGGGCCTTCACCCTCATATTTGGAAAGATCCACCTTCGTGACCTCGCCCCTTTTTATCTTAACCTTTTTAGTGTCCCCGTAGCCGTTATTTGCCACAGACAGCATGTATTTTCCCACAGGCAGTTCCATCTTCATATCAGGGACCACCGTGGTATAAACACTGGTTCCGAGGGACAGCCATCCTCCTTCGAAAAGCCTGGTATTGTATAGCAGTAATGTACCATGGCTTTTGGTGATACGTATTGAGTAAATATCCCGTTCGCTGCCCTGGATCGACAGAACATCGACGTCGGATATGTTGGACACAGGCACTTCCTCACCCGCCGAAAAGACCTTAATACTATCACTCAGCCGGTATTTGGTCTGTCCTAACAGCATATAGCCTTCATCGGGATACATGGTGAAGTTCTTCACATCCTCCTGATACCATGACTCGCCCGACAGCTTTACCATAGTCAGCACCGCGTCTTCATTCGGTCTTCCCAGATATACAATACGTCCAAGCTTGAGATCCTCCGGCTCGATGTAATCATCATATTTGTTCAGGAAAATGGTATTTTCATCGTAGCGGTACTGGTAGCTCCTGTCCATGCCTATCCTGCCCACAGCGATGATCTTCTCATCCTTGTCCATAGAGGTTATCATGTACTGAACATCAGTATCTATGGCCGAAAGATCGATCTCTTCGCTCTTTGCCTCCGGTTCGTCATCTCCGGAGTTCATTATGGCATCTCTGTCAACAGGCGGCTCGTAGGGCACATTCTGCCTGCTGCCGTCCGAGCAGGCGCAAAGGCACAGCACGGCAATCACCGGGATAAACATGAATATTCTGTTTTTACCATATGATCTTCCATACATATGATCACTGTTCTCCCTGTATTTTGAGCCTTTCCGCCTCACCCAGAAGGTTCTCTCTCGTGTTCAGCGACGGATCCTCCAGGACATCATCCAGCAGTTTTTTGAGCGCTGCCCCAAGAGTTCTGCCGGGTTTGTACCCTATAGCCTTAAGGTCGTTTCCGTCAACTGCAAGTCCCTTTAAGTTTACCGCCTCTCCGCTCTCTCTTATATCGTCAGCGATCGCACGCAGATCTTCTATGCGTTTTAATTTGCCGGCTCTCATATAATCACTCTGAGCCAGTGTATCCGCAGTCTGCAGCGCCAAAAGATTCTCTATGTTCTCGGCTCCTATGCGGTTTATCAGCCGCCTTACCGGCTTTCTCTCAGCCTCCGTCCTCACGTCATGGTTTAACACCAGAAGCCTCACCTTCGAGATGGTATCATTGTCGCTCTTAAGACGTTTCAATATTTTCACTGCCAGTTCCTCACTAACTGCCTGATGACCGTGAAAATGATCTATGCCATTGTCATCTCTGGTGTGACAGGCAGGCTTTCCCATGTCATGAAAAAGCGCAGCAAGCCTTATAACCTTACCGGGTGGCGTATTCTCCAGCACTTTCAGCGTATGCTCCTCCACATCATAACAATGATGCGGATTATGCTGCGGAATGTTCACAATGGCATCATACTCGGGCATGAAAACCTTTGTTAGTCCCGTGAGATGACAATCCCTGATCTTTTGCGGTTCGTCTGATGTCAATAACTTTATGAGCTCCGAGTATATCCTCTCTGCCGACACCTTTTCCAAGGTGTGGGACAACTCTTTTATGGCATCATAAGTGTTCTTTTCAACATCAAAGCCAAGCGTCGCCGAAAAACGCAATGCTCTTAGCATCCTGAGAGCATCCTCTCCGAATCTCTCCCGTGGAACGCCTACGCACCTGATCTTCTTTTTTTCAAGATCATCGAGGCCTCCGAAAAGATCCACGAGTCCCCTGTTCTCGTTATAAGCCATTGCATTTACCGTGAAATCCCGCCTCGAAAGATCGTCCTCCAGATTAAGCGCAAAAGAAACGCTGTCCGGATGCCTGCCGTCCGTATATTTGCCGTCTATGCGATATGTGGTAACCTCATACCCCGTCCTGTGCAGCATAACTGTCACCGTACCATGCTCTATCCCGGTATCTATGGTATGATTAAAAAGCTTTTTCACTGTCTCCGGTCTGGCATTTGTGGTGATATCCCAGTCATGGGGTGTTCTGCCCATAATGCTGTCCCTGACACATCCTCCGACGGCAAAGCCCTCGAATCCTGCGGACTCAAGGGCTTTTATAATATATTGTACATCTTCCGGTAACACTATCTGCATGATCAATACGCTCTTCCCCAATATACAAGTTCTTTTGCGGGTTTACCGCAGCACACACAGGTCTCGGCTATACGCTCTTTGTCATGGAAGGGCATGCAGCGGCTGGTCACGGAAAGATCTTCTTTTATCTTAACCTCACAAGCCTCCTCACCGCACCACATTCCGCGAATGAAGCCGGTCTTCTCATTGGCGATCTTTTTGAATTCCTCATAATCGTGAGCATCATGGATATTGGTGTCGCGTCTTTGTTTTGCACGCTCGAACATATCTTTCTGTATAGCATCCAAAGTCTTTGGTATCACTGTCTCAAGCTCATCAAGCAGGACTTCTGTCTTTTCACCGTTGTCACGGCGGACGAGAATGCATCTGCCTGCTTCGATATCCTTGGGGCCGATCTCTATACGAATCGGTATTCCTCTCATCTCAGCTTCTGCGAACTTGAAGCCCGGAGATTTTTCCGTCATATCCGCCTTCACACGGCATATCTTTTTGAGTCTGCCCAAAAGCTCCTCAGTCTTCTCCCTGACAGCCTCCTCCTGCATGCGGACAGGCACGATGCAAACCTGAACCGGTGCAACCTTCGGCGGAAGTACAAGTCCGGAATCATCTCCGTGAACCATGATGATGGCTCCGATAAGTCTTGTGGTCATGCCCCAGGAAGTCTGGTGTACATACTCAAGTTTGTTCTCTTTGTTGGTGTACTGGATGCCGAAGGCTTTTGCGAAACCGTCACCGAAATTGTGGCTGGTTCCGGACTGCAATGCCTTGCCGTCATGCATCAGCGCCTCAATGGTGTAGGTAGACTCGGCACCGGCAAATTTCTCCTTGTCCGTCTTTCTGCCCCTCACCACCGGAATGGCAAGATATTCCTCACAAAAATCTGCGTAGAGATTGAGCATCTGAATTGTGCGTGCTTCGGCCTCCTCAGCCGTAGCGTGAGCGGTATGACCCTCCTGCCACAGGAACTCGCGGCTTCTGAGGAAAGGTCTCGTCTCTTTCTCCCAGCGCACTACAGAACACCACTGATTGTATACCTTGGGAAGATCCCTATGTGAATGGATCTCGCCCTTATAAAAATCACAGAAAAGAGTCTCCGATGTAGGGCGCACACACATACGCTCCTGAAGGGGATTCAAACCTCCCGCGGTAACCCATGCAACCTCCGGTGCAAAGCCCTCAACGTGATCCTTTTCAACCTGAAGAAGGCTTTCCGGTATGAACATCGGAAGATAAACGTTCTCTACCCCCGTCTCCTTAAATCTTCTGTCAAGCTCATGCTGTATATTCTCCCAGATAGCGTATCCGGCCGGCTTTATGACCATGCAGCCCTTTACCGATGAATAAGATATCAGATCTGCCTTAACACAGACATCAGTGTACCATTGTGCGAAATCCACATCCATGGATGTGATGGATTCCACCTGTTTTTTATCCTTTGACATTTCTTTATCTCCGTTTATAAATTTTAAGTTTTTGATATCATGTTTTTATATGATCGACTGTATGAAAAGGTTTGACTTTGCCAGATCAATGCAGGAACCGTCATTCATCTGTATCAGCGGCTTTGAAAGGCTGTTCTGATTGAGCAGGATGATCTTTCCGCTGCGCCCGTCGTTTAATACCACCTGATTGTTTTGATAAGTGACAGCCATCTTGCGAAGGAAGGTCAGTATGTACTCCGGCTTGTATTTCTGAAGCCCGTCGGACTCAAACTCCGCAATGACCTGGAAGGGACACATGGCGCTCCTGTGTTTTCTGGTGGCAGTCATGGCATCATACACATCGGCTATGGCTATGATCATCGCAAAATCTTCTATCAGTATCTCCTGCAGATGCATGGGATAACCGGACCCGTCACATCTCTCATGATGCATCAAAGCCGCTTTCTTAACCCTGGGATCGAGATTTGTATCTTTTATCAGGTCATAGCCCTTCTGGGCATGGGACTTGATCAGCGCAAACTCCTCATCCGTAAGCCTGCCCTCTTTATTGAGCACCTCCGGTGGGATCAGTATCTTGCCTATATCATGTAAAAGACCGGCTATCACCAGCTGATCCAGATCCTCCCTCGACCATTTCAGCCACTTTCCTATAATGCGGGCTATCATGGCCACATTCAGGGAATGGGTATATATCGTGTCATCGCTGGAACGCATATTGTGTATCATGTCAAAATATTCAATGACAGTCTGCCCCGGTCGCACCAGAGATGAGGTGATGCCTAATAACTTTTCAATATCAAAATCCTTTTTGTCGTAAACAAAGCCCTCCAGCTGTCCTCTGAGAACCTCTATACCCCTGGCGGAATTCAATGTGAACTGCTGGAACTCCTCGGACATGCGCACCCTTGTGGAATAACCATGTGCCGCCTGCATAATGTTGACCGGTTCCGGCGCCGGCTGTACTGCCGGTTGCGGTTCCTGATCTACCACAGGCTGAACCACCGGTTGCGGCACCGGAGCGGCCACCGGCTCCTGTATTGCAATAACAGCCTCCGGGTCATCCTCTATGGCAACCTCCGTAATACCGTAAAACTGCATTCGTGAGATAAGCTTCCTGTCAAGCTCCTCACCCGGCGCAGCCAAAATCTGGTTCTGCTTGGTGAGGACCGCAGCAGCAGCGATCATGCCCTCTTTTACTTCTGTGATCTTCATCATTTTCATAAGCTTTGTCCTCGTTGTAACTACATCTGCAACGGCGCACAACAACATCATATTGTATCGCCTTTCATCACCGTTGTCAATATCAGAAAAGATATGTTTTATCGACAACAGGCGTCAACAGAATAATTACGATATCGAAGCTTTCACTTTATTGGCCGACTCCATGATATTATCCAGATATGTATTCATATTGTTCATGTGATCAACGTTACGGTCACTCATAACAGCAAGATTTTCCGCCGAAGCGGCAACCTCCTCCGTAGTAGCGGAAAGATTTGTGATGGAATCCATGATGACAGAGTTTGCATCTACCACACTGGTGATAGTATCCGAGATCCTCACTATGGAATCTATCAGACCGACAACATTTTCGCGTATTGCCTCAAATTTCTCACCTGTAGAGATGATCATATCATTCTGGGCCAGGATGGAATTGGATGTCTTACCCATGTTTTCACCGGCCACATTCATATCATTGGCAAGTTTATTGATGATATCGGTTATCCTCTCGGTAGACACCCTGGTTTCCTCCGAAAGGTGTCTGATCTCCTCAGCCACAACTGCAAACCCTCTTCCCGCCTCACCGGCTCTGGCCGCCTCTATGGAAGCATTTAACGCCAGAAGATTTGTCTGGCTTGAAATATTGAGGATCGAACCGGTGATCTCTTCAACCTCTCCTATACGGATCTGAAGCTGCCTCGTGGCTTCCTGCGTGCTCCTGTTGATCTCGGCAGTCTCCGCGGACTTATCCTTCAATTCACCCAGAAGCCTTACACCTTCCTCTACTGTCCGGGATGTCTCTTCGGATGCAGAGCGCATGTTTTTCGCCTCTTCACCGGAATTCAACAGACTGTCCTGTATCTTTGATGTCATCTCCGTCTGCTCCGTAATGGATTCGGCTGTGGAATGGATCGCACGGGAGATCTCCGTCGTGCTCTTGTGGGTATCTTCAACACCGGATGTAAGATCTGCTATAACCGCATTTGCATCATCAAGCTTTTCCAATATCACACCCGATTCACTGACAACATTCTCCGCAATCCTGCTCTGCGCCTGTCCGCGCTCCAGAAGGTAGTTGACCAGATCAAAATGCTGTTTTTCCATAAGGTTGGTTATCAGCACACCCATGATGGCAGTAACCACGGAAAAGATCAGGCAGACCGTGTACATCAGTATTTCGCTGCGATCCCCTCTCACAAGATATATGATGTAGAATATCACATTTACCACTATACATATAGCCGCACTCAATGTCGTCTTTTTCTTATCCTGCTCCAGGACCACAATAAAGATCATAGGATACATTATTGCAAAAAGATACGCTTCGCCGGCTGTCATGAAAAGGAAAAGATACCCGAATGCAAATATCGCAAGACTCAACTTTTGCACGATCTCACTGTCAGTATTTGAAAAATAACAAAAACATGAAAACACAACGCCAACGATCATATACACAAATCTTATGACCCCGATGACGGTGCCCTTCATATAGATAAACGATATCACTGCCAATATGATCA